>Ga0308166_1000146_pt1 | contig 144497 bp, 141 predicted proteins | sample PhyCR2_2_FD_202137 | JGI IMG/M metagenome (GOLD analysis project Ga0308166, IMG submission 202137) | Phyllosphere microbial communities from UC Gill Tract Community Farm, Albany, California, United States - DLSLCC.R2 | ecosystem: Host-associated > Plants > Phyllosphere > Unclassified | place...
ATTTGCCTGGCGGCCTTAGCGCGGCGGTCCCACCTGACCCCATGCCGAACTCAGAAGTGAAACGCCGTAGCGCCGATGGTAGTGTGGGGTCTCCCCATGCGAGAGTAGGGAACTGCCAGGCATCCAAATACAGTGTGCTGATATGGCTCAGTTGGTAGAGCGCACCCTTGGTAAGGGTGAGGTCCCCAGTTCGACTCTGGGTATCAGCACCAGTTACGTAAGAGTTCGGCGAATAAAGAATTTGCCTGGCGGCTTTAGCGCGGCGGTCCCACCTGACCCCATGCCGAACTCAGAAGTGAAACGCCGTAGCGCCGATGGTAGTGTGGGGTCTCCCCATGCGAGAGTAGGGAACTGCCAGGCATCAAACAAGGAAAAGCCCTTTGCATACGCAAAGGGCTTTTTTCTTTTCTGCAATTCACCGTTTGCGCGCATAAAAAACCCCGGAACCTGTCCGGGGCGTCGATCTGTTGGCTGTCGTTAATGAATAACCTGCGATAAAAACGCACGCGTACGCTCGGACACAGGGTTTGAGAAAAAGGTCTGCGGCGGCGCCATTTCCACGATCTCGCCGCGATCCATAAAGATCACGCGATCAGCGACGGTGCGGGCAAAGCCCATCTCATGAGTAACGCACAGCATCGTCATGCCATCTTCCGCCAGCCCTATCATGGTATCCAGCACCTCTTTAACCATCTCCGGATCCAGCGCTGAGGTTGGCTCATCAAACAGCATAATTTTCGGCTTCATACAGAGCGAGCGCGCGATCGCCACGCGCTGTTGCTGTCCGCCGGAGAGCTGCCCCGGAAACTTATGCGCATGTTCTGCAATTCGCACGCGCTGCAGATAATGCATCGCCAGCTCTTCAGCCTCTTTTTTCGCCGTTTTGCGCACCCAGATGGGGGCCAGAGTACAGTTCTGTAAAACTGTCAGATGCGGGAAAAGATTAAAATGCTGAAACACCATACCCACTTCAGTCCGTACGCGCTCAATATTACGCACATCATCATTAAGATGGATGCCGTCGACAACAATACGTCCTTGCTGATGCTCTTCCAGATGGTTGATACAGCGAATCGTTGTGGACTTACCGGAACCGGAAGGACCGCATAGTACGATGCGTTCTCGCGGTTTCACCTGCAGGTTAATGTCTTTCAGAACATGAAACTGCCCGTACCACTTATTCACGTTCTCGAGCGAAATCATTAAAGCTGAATCGTGATGCAAATTTTGTGTCATGGAAAACCTCAGTGCGATTTACGCCCGGTGTGAAAGCGCTTCTCCAGATGCTGGCTATAGCGCGACATGCTAAAACAGAAAATCCAGTAGACCAGTGCGGCAAAAACATAGCCTTCCGTCGACATGCCCAGCCAGGCAGGATCGACAGTGGCCTGCTGCACGCTGCTGAAAAGGTCGAACAGACCGATGATGATCACCAGGCTGGTATCCTTAAACAGCGCAATAATGGTGTTCACCAGGCCAGGAATAGTGAGCTTCAACGCCTGCGGTAAAATCACCAGCATCTGGGTTTTCCAGTAGCCAAGCGCCAGCGATTCCGCCGCCTCATACTGGCCTTTCGGCAACGCCTGTAAGCCGCCGCGTACCACTTCGGCCACGTAGGCCGACTGGAACAGAATCACCCCAACCAGCGCGCGCACCAGCTTATCGATACTGGTTCCTTCCGACATAAACAGCGGCAGCATGACCGATGACATAAACAGCACGGTAATCAGCGGCACGCCGCGCCAGAACTCAATAAAAATGATCGATAACGTTCGCACTACCGGCATCCGCGAGCGGCGTCCCAGCGCCAGCAGAATACCCAGCGGCAATGCGCCGGCGATCCCGACGGCGGCGATAATCAGCGTTAATGTCAGTCCGCCCCACTGGCGTGTTTCGACATGCTCCAGCCCCAGAAGGCCGCCAGACATCAGCACCCAGACGGTGAGAGGATAAAGCACCGCCCAGCAGGCAATGTAGCGGCCGCGATGCGGCAGAGATTTCATAAACATTGGGATAAGAGAGGCTACGCCTGCTATCAGCGCCAGATTAATACGCCAGCGCAGCTCGTGCGGATAGAGTCCATACATAAACTGGCCGAAACGCGCATGGATAAATACCCAGCATGCGCCCTCTTTGGTGCAGTCGGCACGCGTCTCACCCACCCAGTTCGCCTGGAACACCAGCCACTCCAGCGCGGGCGGGATCACCTGCCACATCAGCCAGAGGCAGAACAACGTCAGCAGCGTATTGAACCAGCTGGAAAAGAGATTTTTACGCGCCCAGCCCCAGGCGCGTCTCAGCGGCGACGTAGCGACCGGCGAGGTTTCGTGTGTGGTAACAGACATCGTCATCCCGTTCTCTTAGCGCTCAACCAGCGCAATTTTGCGGTTATAGATATTCATCAGCAGTGAAATCACCAGGCTAATCACCAGATAGACGCCCATGGTGATGGCAATGGTTTCGATCGCCTGGCCGGTCTGGTTCAGCACCGTACCGGCAAACAGCGACACCATATCGGGATAGCCGATGGCCGCGGCCAGCGAGGAGTTTTTCACGATGTTGAGATACTGGCTGGTAAGCGGCGGAATAATAACGCGCATCGCCTGCGGGATAATGACCTGGCGCAGCGTTACCGGATTAGGCAGCCCCAGCGAGCGAGCGGCTTCGTGCTGGCCGTGCGGCACGGACTGGATGCCGGCGCGGATCACCTCAGCGATAAACGAGGAGGTATAGACAGAAAGCGCCAGGGTAAGCGCCGCCAGCTCAGGGATCATCACGAAGCCGCCGCGGAAGTTAAAACCGTGCAGCGTCGGCAGGTCCCAGTGCGTGGCCGCGCCAAAACCCAGATGCGCCACAGCAGGAAACAGCACCAGCATAGCGGTAGCCGCAGGCCAGGTACGGCGCAGCTGGCCGGTCTTGAGCTGATACCGGCGGTGATAGCGGAACAGCGCATAGCTGCCTGCGGCCGCCAGCGCCAGCGCGATGATAAACGGCCAGGAGCCGGGGGCATATTGCGGGCAGGGGACGTAGAGGCCGCGATTGCTGATAAAGGCGAGATCGAACGCGCTTAACGCCTGACGCGGGCCGGGAAGGTTACGTAATACCGCGAAGTACCAGAAGAAGATCTGCAGCAGCGGCGGAATATTGCGGAACGTTTCGATATAGATAGTTGAAAGCTTGCGCAGCAGCCAGTTATCCGACAGGCGCGCCAGGCCAATAAAAAAACCCAGCAGCGAAGCGAAAACGATGCAGAGCGCAGAAACCAGCAGGGTGTTGGTCAGGCCAACCAGGAAGACGCGCGCGTAGGTATCGCCTTCGGTGTAGTCGATCAGATGCTGAATAATGCCGAAACCGGCGCTGCGTTCAAGAAAGCCAAATCCGGACGTGATGCCGCGGCTGGCAAGGTTGATTATCGTGTTGTGGATCAGATAACCCACCACGGCCACTACCGCGACGACGGCGATAATCTGGTAAAGCCAGGCGCGAACCGCGGGATTACCGAATGAAATGTCCCTTTTCACGCTTGGGCGTTGTGACATGTTGAAACCTCAGAGACAAAACGCAGGCAGGACGCCGCGCGGCGCGGCGTCCCGTTAACATCGTTGATTAGCGGACCGGCGGGGCGTACTGAATGCCGCCCTGATTCCACAGCGCATTCTGACCGCGCGCGATCTTCAGCGCGCTATCTTTGCCCACGTTGCGGTCGAAGACTTCCTGGTAGTTGCCGACCTGCTTAATGATGTTATAAGCCCACTTGTTGTCGAGCTTCAGGTCTTTGCCAAAGTCGCCTTCCGCGCCCAGCAGGTGTGCCATATCCGGCGTAGTTGGCTTAGCCGTCATCTGGTCGACGTTCTTCGAGTTGATGCCCATCTCTTCAGCGTTCAGCATGGCGTAGAGCGACCACTTAACAATGGTGAACCAGTCATCGTCGCCGCGACGTACGACCGGGCCCAGCGGTTCTTTCGAGATGACTTCCGGCAGAACGATAAAATCATCCGGCTTGCCGAGTTTGATGCGCAGCGCATAGAGCTGAGACTGATCGGAAGCCAGGGTATCGCAGCGGCCGCTGTCCAGCGCTTTGGCGGATTCATCAGAGCGGTCGAAAGTCACCGGGGTATATTGCATCTTGTTGGCTTTGAAAAAGTCAGCCACGTTAAGTTCCGTATCGGTGCCCGCCTGAATACAGACGGTCGCGCCGTCCAGCTCTTTCGCGCTCTTCAGGCCTGCTTTCTGGTGAGTCAAAAAGCCGATGCCGTCATAGTAGTTCACGCCGGCGAACAGAAAGCCCATTCCGCCGTCGCGCGACGAGGTCCAGGTAGTGTTGCGTGACAGGATGTCTACTTCGCCTGACTGCAGTGCGGTGAAACGCTCTTTCGCGGTCAGCGGCGTATATTTCACCTTACTGGCGTCGCCGAAAACAGCGGCCGCGGCCGCGCGGCAAACGTCGACGTCAATGCCGGAGAATTTGCCGCTGGCGTCGGCGTAGGAGAAGCCCGGCAGCCCATCGCTGATACCGCACTGCACAAAACCTTTCTTCTTAATTGCATCCAGCGTGGTGCCGGCGTGCGCCTGCTGAGTTACCGCGAAGAGCGCAGCGGCGGCGACCAGCGTAGAGAGCATCATCTTTTTCATAAAGCATCCTGTGTGGCGTAATTATTTTGTTATGTTTGATGCGCACTCTTCAGCGCGCTATTACCTGTCTGTGGCGGTCAGCCACGCATAGCTCTGCAAAGCTGGTGCCAGGTTTGCAGAAACTCGAGTGGGCTTGAGAGATCTCTTATTAATCTGAAGTAGTGGGAGAGCAGCGCTACTATCGCGCACCAAAAGGAAGCAAAGCGAGTCGCCCCGATCACAATTAGTGCAAATAGTTTCACTATATGGAAGCAATGTGAGCCAAAGCTCAGGACAGAATGTAAGCCAGAAACACGTTACGTTTTTCGCGAACGCAGATCACTGGGCTGGCGTCAGCGCTGGCGTGGCGGCAAAGGAGACCGGAAAAAAAGCAGGCTATCGGAGAAACAAGAGGGAATAAATACGCGGGTAATTTTCACAGGCGCGATTGCAACTAAGGTTACCATCCTGCGGCATTTGTTTCACTGCTTCAGGCGCTACCGCAAAACCTGTACCAATAAAAACGCCAGCACTCAGGCTGGCGTCATTTACCGCATCAACTAAAAATCAGTTCATGCCGTATTTTTTCAGTTTCTTACGCAGAGTACCACGGTTGATACCCATCATCAGCGCAGCACGGGTCTGGTTGCCACGGGTATACTGCATCACCATGTCCAACAGTGGCTGCTCGACTTCAGCCAGTACCAGCTCATAGAGGTCATTAACATCCTGACCGTTCAGTTGAGCAAAATAGTTCTTCAGTGCCTGTTTAACCGAATCACGCAGTGGCTTTTGCGTCACCTGATCCTGTGAGTTAACGGTAGAAACGGTCAGTACGTCAGAATTTACGCGTTGTTCGAACATAGTTCTTTCAGCTCTTTATTTCGTTTACGCAAGATTTTCGAAGTATGCCTCCAACGCCTCCAGCTGTTCGCTGGCATCCTCTATGGCGTTGAATGTGCGCCGAAACTGGTCATTAGGGGCATGCTCCTGCAAATACCAGGAGACGTGCTTTCGCGCTATACGGTATCCCTTGCCTGGACCATAAAAGTCGTGCAGCTCACGTATATGCGTAACGAGCATACGCTTCACCTCTGCCAGCGGCAGCGGCGCAAGCAGCTCCCCAGTGTCCAGATAATGCTGGATTTCCCGGAAGATCCACGGTCTTCCCTGAGCCGCGCGGCCTATCATCAGGGCATCCGCCCCCGTATAGTCAAGCACGGCTCTGGCTTTATGCGGGTCAGTTATGTCGCCATTCGCGATAACGGGAATGGTGACACTCTGCTTAACTGTCCGAATGCTGTCGTATTCAGCTTCCCCGTTGAACAGGCAGGCACGAGTGCGTCCATGTATCGTCAGGGCCTGAACGCCACAGCGTTCAGCCAATTGGGCAATCTCTACACAGTTACGGTTTTCCGGATCCCAGCCGGTGCGAATCTTCAGCGTAACGGGCACATCCACTGCGTTAACCACGGCGGTGAGAATAGACTTCACCAGCTCGGGATACTGCAGCAGCGCTGAGCCTGCCATCTTACGATTCACTTTCTTGGCCGGGCAGCCCATGTTGATATCGATGATCTGCGCGCCAGACGCCACATTAATGCGCGCGGCGGCGGCCATATCATCAGGATCGCAACCTGCAATCTGCACGGCGCGAACACCGGGCTCGTCACTGTGCACCATACGCAAACGGGATTTGTCACTCGCCCAGACTTCAGGGTTAGATGACAGCATCTCGGAGACCGCCATACCGGCGCCGTTCTCAAAACAGAGGGTGCGGAATGGCTTATCGGTGATCCCGGCCATCGGCGCAGCAATGAGTCGATTACGAAGCTGGTGGTGTCCAATGCGCATGAAGAAGAAGTGACCGTAACTGTTCGCAAGGCGGCGTATATTACGCATTTTTTACGGAAGATGAAAGGCCAAACTTTGAACAATTCGCCGTAAATAATGGAAGAAAGCAGGTCAAACAGCGGCCAATTTTTTAATTTTCATTAAAATTCAATGCATTAAAAAAATACGCTGAAATTGTGAACAAAAATTTTTCTTAAACCATGCCGTAAATCACAACATAAAAAGCGCCACATCAGGTAATTAACCAGAGATATGACGCCCAGATGGCGCTTTATTGCGCTAACATCGTTGCGGCCTGAACGTAATTACCTCGCTTTATACCGTCATGTCGCGTGCTCCGCCTGATAGCAGGCCAGCGGCAACTGGCCTGTCAGCCCGCTTAACGACGTACGCCGGTAATGCGGCACCACTCCTCTTTTTCCGCCACCGGATCGAGAGTGAAACGATCGGCATAGGCCTCGCAAACCCCATCCGCCTGGCTGGCCAGCACGCCTGATAGCCCCAGATGTCCGCCTGTTTTCGGCAGTACGCTAATCAGCGGTGCCAGCTCGCGCAGCGGACCGGCAAGAATGTTGGCGACCACTACGTCAGCCTGCAGGTTCTCCGGCTGCTGGTGCGGCAGATAGAGCGACAGACGATCGGCGACGCCGTTGCGTTCCGCATTATCGCGGCTCGCCTGGATCGCCTGCGGATCGATATCGATGCCAATCGCCTGCGCCGCGCCCAGCTTCAGCGCCGCAATCGCCAGAATGCCGGATCCGCAGCCGAAATCGATCACCGTTTTACCTGCCAGATCCAGCCCGTCCAGCCAGCTCAGACAGAGCGAGGTCGTCGGATGGGTGCCGGTGCCGAACGCCAGGCCCGGATCGAGCATGACGTTAACGGCGTCAGGATCCGGCACGTCACGCCAGCTTGGGCAGATCCACAGCCGCTCGCCGAAGCGCATGGGATGGAAATTATCCATCCATTCGCGCTCCCAGTCTTTATCTTCGATCTGTTCGATCTTATGGCGGAAGCCGGATCCCAGCAGCGGATGCTGGCTCAGCTCCGCCACTACATCATCCATGTCCGTTTCTGCGTCAAAGAGGCCGATGACATCAGTATCGCCCCACAGGCGGGTTTCGCCAGGAAGCGGCTCATAGACCGGGTTATCGTGCGTATCCTGAAAGGTCACGGAGACTGCGCCGCTCTCCATCAGGGCATCGCTGAGCGTTTCGGCGTGTTCGCCGGTGCTGTTAATTTTGATTTGAATCCATGGCATAGCGTTTCTCTTTATTCCAGCGCAGCATCAGGCGCGCGGCCAAACAGATTACCGACCAGAAAAGCCAGCAGGCTTAAGGTCAATGACGGAACGATAGGGTGGAAGCCACCCCATTGAATATTCAGGCTGGCAAGCAGCGTGTAACTTCCCGCGCCCACCAGCATACCGGAAATGGCGCCCGCGGCATTGGCGCGCGACCAGTAAAGGCCGAGCACCAGCGGCCAGAGAAAGACAGCCTCCAGACCGCCGAAGGCGAGCAGGTTAAGCCAGATAATCATATCCGGCGGATTCCATGCCGCCAGCAGCAGCAGCGCGCCTAGCACAAAGGTGATGGTGCCGGACAACATACGCAGACGCTTTTCGTTTGCGCTCTGGCGCGGCGCGATGCGCAAATAGAGATCTTTGATCAGCGTAGCGGAGGCCTGCAGCAGCTGCGCGTTGATCGTCGACATGATCGCTGCCATCGGCGCGGCGAGAAACACGCCCGCGGCCATCGGTGGCAGAACGGTAATCATCAGCGTCGGGATCACACGATCGGGAATTGCCAGATCCGGCAGGATCGCCCGGCCGAGCGCGCCGGCCAGATGCATACCGAGCATGAGCACGACGACTACGATCGTGCCGAGGATAATGCCCCGATGCATCGCTTTGCTGTCTTTATAGGAGATACAGCGCACGGCGGTATGCGGCAGGCCAATCACGCCGAAACAGACCAGCACCGCGAAGGAGCTGAGAAAGGTCGGATTGATAACGTTGCCGACGCCTTCCGGCGTGACCAGCTGCGGATCGATAGCGCGCAGTTTATCTACCGCGGTGCCGAGCCCGCCCGCCTGATGGATCACGGCGAACAGCAGCAGAAAGGTGCCGACCAGCATCACCAGGCCCTGCATGGCGTCGTTGAGCACACTGGCGCGAAAGCCGCCGAAGGCGGTATAGAGCGCGATGGTGCCGCCGAAAATCAGCAGGCCGGTATCGTAAGGAATACCGGCGGCGGTCTCCAGCAGACGCGCGCCGCCAATAAACTGCACCGTCATCGCGCCGATAAAGGCCACCAGCAGGCTAACGCTCGCCAGCCAGATCAGCAACGTGCTGCGGTAGCGGGCGTAAAGCATATCGTTCAGCGTCACCGCGTTATAGCGGCGCGCCAGAATAGCGAACTTTTTCCCTAACACGCCGAGCGACAGCCAGACCGCCGGCACCTGGATCATCGCCAGCAATACCCAGCCGAGACCATATTTATAGGCCGCGCCGGGACCGCCGATAAAAGAGCTGGCGCTGATATAGGTGGTGGTAATGGTCATCGCCAGGACGAAACCGCCCATGGATCGGCTGCCAAGAAAGTATTCAGTGAGAAAATTGCCCTGGCGCTGTTTGCGCATGGCAAAAACCGACAGCCCGGCGATCAGCACCAGGTAAGCCAGCAGTGGAAGAATGATTTCAGTTTCCATCGTTATCCTCCAGCGGCATATCGCGGAATACCAGACGTACCATCAGCCAGCACAACACGATAAACAGCAGCGGGGCAAAAACGCAGGAGAGTTCAAACCAGCGCGGCAGGCCGGTGACGCCGGTTTCATCGCCGCCCAGCCACGCTGAGAGGCCCCAGACGGCCAGATAGGCCAGCGTCAGGTAAAGCGCCCAGCGCGCCTCTTTATTCGCTTGCAGAAAACGCCAGTCCATTATGCAACCTCTACGGCGACAAAAATGAAAAAGGCCGGTATCACCGGCCTCGCTATTAGTCAGCGCTGTGCTTACTTATCGTACAGGCCGAGTTTCTTCTCCAGATAGTGGATGTTGGTGCCACCCTGCTGGAAGTATTCGTCGGACATGATGCGCATCTGCAGCTCAATGTTGGTCTTGATGCCGTCGATGATCAGCTCAGCCAGCGCGTTTTTCATGCGGGCAATCGCCACGTCGCGGGTTTCGCCATAGCAGATCAGCTTGCCGATCATGGAGTCATAGTACGGCGGCACGCTGTAGCCGGCGTAAATATGCGATTCCCAGCGGACGCCAAAGCCGCCCGGCGCGTGGAAACGGGTGATTTTGCCCGGGCTCGGCAGGAAGGTATTCGGATCTTCCGCGTTGATACGGCACTCGACCGCATGGCCGCGGATCACCACATCTTCCTGCTTGATTGAGAGCGGCTGACCGGCAGCGATACGCAGCTGCTCTTTAATCAGATCCACGCCGGTGATCATCTCGGTAACCGGATGCTCAACCTGAATACGGGTGTTCATCTCGATAAAGTAGAACTCGCCGTTTTCATACAGGAACTCGAAGGTGCCTGCGCCACGGTAGCCGATTTCGATACAGGCGTTAGAGCAGCGTTCGCCGATATAGCGACGCAGTTCCGGCGTAATGCCCGGCGCTGGTGCTTCTTCGACCACTTTCTGGTGGCGACGCTGCATAGAGCAGTCGCGCTCAGCCAGATAGATGGCGTTGCCCTGGCCGTCGGCCAGCACCTGAATCTCGATATGACGCGGATTCTCGAGATACTTCTCCATGTACACCATGTCGTTGCTGAAGGCCGCTTTGGCTTCCGCTTTCGTCATGTTGATGGACTGCTCGAGCTCTTTGTCGCTGCGCACGACGCGCATACCGCGACCGCCGCCGCCGCCAGACGCCTTGATGATGACCGGATAACCGATACGCTTAGCGATAGCGCGGTTTTTCTCCATGTCGTCACCCAGCGAACCGTCGGAACCGGGTACGGTCGGTACGCCCGCTTTCTTCATCGCGTTAATGGCGGAAACTTTGTCACCCATCAGGCGAATGGTGTCCGCTTTCGGGCCGATAAAGATAAAGCCGGAACGCTCAACCTGCTCGGCAAAATCGGCGTTCTCAGAAAGGAAGCCGTAGCCGGGATGGATGGCGACCGCGCCGGTGATCTCGGCGGCGGAGATCAGGGCAGGGATGTTGAGGTAGCTTTTCACTGACTGAGCGGGGCCGATGCAGACGGTTTCGTCCGCCAGCAGCACATGCTTCAGATCGCGATCTGCGGTGGAGTGCACCGCCACGGTCTTGATGCCCAGCTCTTTACAGGCGCGGAGAATACGCAGCGCGATTTCACCGCGGTTAGCAATGACAATTTTATCCAGCATGGTTCGCCTCGTTATTCGATGACGACCAGCGGCTCGTCAAATTCAACCGGCTGGCCGCTTTCGACCAGAATGGCTTTTACGATGCCAGATTTGTCGGCTTCGATCTGGTTCATCATCTTCATCGCTTCAACGATGCAGAGCGTGTCGCCGGCGTTGACTTTCTGTCCGATTTCAACAAAAGCTTTCGCATCCGGGCTTGGGGTGCGATAGAAGGTACCGACCATCGGCGAGCGTACGATATGGCCGCTGATTTCAGCAGGTTTGGCGGACTCAACTACCGGCGCTGCGATCGGCGCAACGGCAGTGGCCAGCGCAGGCTGCGGAGCCGGCGCGGCGAAAGCCTGCTGCATGACAGGGTAACCCACATTGGCAGGTGCACGGCTGATACGAACGGACTCTTCGCCCTCAGAAATTTCCAGCTCAGCAATGCCGGATTCTTCAACCAGTTCGATCAGTTTTTTAATTTTACGAATATCCATGAGTGTGGTTCCGTACTCTGTTTAATTGGAGTGAGACAGGCGTTTTACTGCCGTTTGTAAAGCCCATGAGTAGCCGTCGGCGCCTAAACCGCAAATGACACCGGCGGATACGTCAGAAAGATAGGAGTGGTGGCGGAAAGGTTCACGCGCGTGCACGTTAGAGAGGTGCACCTCGATAAAAGGAATGCTTACCGCCAGAAGGGCATCGCGCAATGCTACGCTGGTGTGCGTAAATGCAGCGGGATTAATAATGATGTAATCCACATTGCCTCTGGCCTCATGAATGCGATCGATCAGCTGATATTCCGCATTAGACTGCAAATGGCTCAGTTCCACATCAAGCTGGCTCGCCTGCGCTGTCAAATCGCTGACGATCTGCTGCAGCGTGGTGCGCCCATACTTTTCCGGCTCGCGGGTTCCCAGCAGGTTAAGGTTGGGACCATTCAAAAGCAGAATGTGAAATTTATGCGCCATCTTGCTGCCATCTCCCGCAATCATTGAGGCATCGCGTAAAATACCTTGCTATCTTCCGTTTGTCACCCGTCGCGCCCAAAAAGGCGACACCGCGCGCAACAAAGCCGGGCATTATATCCGTTTCGGGGCAATTCGCAGCAAAATACTGGTCTTATCTGCGAAGTTGATCCAGCGTGGCCCGAAGGCCACACCTTTTATCAGAAATGATGGGGAGAAGACAACTTAGCGCGGCAGCCAGTGACGAAACTTTTTGTAACGCCACGCTAACAATACCAGCGCCGCCAGCGCGTAGAGCAACGGCTGCGGCGAGAGAACCTTCACCGACCAGAGATAGTGAATGGGAGCGAGGATCGCCGTCAGATAGATAAAATTATGCAGCGTTTGCCAGCGGCGGCCGAGTTTGCGCTGGGCGCGCTGGAAGGAGGTCACCGTCAGCGCCAGCAGAATCAGCCAGGTCAGAATGCCCAGGGTGAGATAGGGGCGCGAAACCAGCTCGCGGCCCAGCAGCCCCAGGTTATCGACGCCCAGCTCCAGCAGGTAGTAACTCAGCAGATGGAGAGAAGCCCAGACAAAAGTCCAGACGCCAAGCAGGCGACGAGTGCGGATCAGCAGCGGCTGCTTCATATAGCGCGTCAGCGGCGAGACCAGCAGCGTGCCCAGCAGCAGCTTCAACGCCATTCTGCCGGTGAAGTGCTGAATATCCTTCGCCGGATCGGCGCTCAGCCACCCCTGGCTCGCCGCTATAAAGAGGTAAACCAGCGGCAAAAAAGCCGCCAGATGCAGGACCGCCTTCAGCCAGACGATCTGTTTCAGCGTCAGGCGCACTCAGTAGTTCTCCCGCAGATCCAGCCCGCGATAGAGCGAGGCGACTTCATCGGCGTAGCCGTTAAACAGCAGCGTCGGCTGACGCTTAACGCTGAGGGTGCCGCCCGGTCCGATAAAGCGTTCGGTCGCCTGTGACCAGCGCGGGTGGTCGACGTGTGGGTTAACATTGGCGTAAAAGCCGTATTCGTTTGCCGCGATCTGGCTCCAGGTCGTCGGCGGGCGATCGCGCGTCAGGGTGATTTTGACGATCGACTTAATACCTTTAAAGCCATATTTCCACGGCACGGTCAGGCGAATCGGCGCACCATTCTGCGGCGGCAGCGCTTTGCCGTACACGCCGGTGCTGAGCAGGGTCAGCGGATGCATCGCTTCATCCAGGCGCAAACCTTCCACATAGGGATAGTCCAGTCCGCCGCCGATAAAGCGGTCTTTCTGGCCCGGCATCTGATCGGGCGCATAGAGGGTCTGAAAGGCGACGAAGCGCGCATTGCTGTTGGGCTCCGCCAGCTTCAGCAGCTTATTGAGTTCGAAACCGACCCAGGGCACCACCATCGACCAGGCCTCCACACAGCGCATACGGTAGATGCGCTGCTCCATGGCGAACTTTTTGAAAATATCATCCATGTTCAGCGTGATTGGCTTCGCCACTTCGCCGTCGATCGTCAGCTGCCAGGGATCGGTTTTCAGCGTGCCGGCGTTGGCGGCCGGATCGGCCTTATCAAGCCCGAACTCGTAGAAGTTGTTATAGCCGGCGATTTTATCTTCCGGCGTCAGCGTCAGGTTCGCCTGATATTTCTCCGGCTTGCTGAAATCCAGCGCGCGGCCGGCCGGCGCGGCGGGGCGATCGTTACCTTTAAACCAGCTCAGCACGTCCGCCTGCGCTACGCCAGGCATGCTCAGCGCGGCGGCACTCAGGCCGAGGGTTTTCAGCACCTGGCGCCGCCGCATATTAAAGACGCTTTCCGGCGTAACGTCGGCTTCAGTCAGATATTTTGTGGGTTTCATCGCTCACCTCCCGGCTCGAATATGCTTTTCAGCATGATGACTATTGCCGATCGGCGCGACTTTCGCCGCTAAAATATGAAATTTCCTGGGCCGGCTCGCCGATGAGAATGCGCCGAAAAGGTGAACGACGAAGAATAACCGTTGTCTGGTACGGATATACTTGCTCATCTTACGCAGCGGCGCTGCCGCATAGCGAAATTTGTGCTATTTTGCTCGCGCTTGCGTCAGGCGCGGCGCAGGGCGGGCAAACGGGTCACTACCGCAGCGAACAGGCACAGGGATGCGAATAACCACGAAACTATCTGCGTTTATCACCTCTTTAAGCTTACTGGCCATGTTTCTAATGCTGGTGGGCTGCGCTTTTAGCGTTTACTGGCTAACGCACCAGCGTGTTGAAGAACGTGTACAAACGCTGGCGACCGAAGTGGACCAGGCGCTGCTGACGCAGCCCACTGACGCACTGCGCAGCTGGATGCTGCACACCATGACGGTAATTAATGCCGAACGGGTCGAGCTGCGCAACGGCAAAGAGGTCACATTCAGGCTTAACCGGCATGAAAACCCGATGCTGGAAGATGAAACCAACCGTTTTATTCAGTTTGACGTGCCGCTGCTGCATCAGCAGGGCGTCACGCTGCGCGTCGTCGTGCTCGATCCTGCCCGAACCTGGTTCCAGTCCTTTACCGGCGTCTATACCCTCGCGGCCACTCTCTTTGTGGTGCTGGTGATGAGCCTGCTGCTGTTTATGATGCACTGCTGGCTCAACCGGCAGTGGCGCGGCATGGAACGACTGGAAAAGCGCGCCGAGGCGATTCTGGCGGGCGAACGAACGCAGCTGCGCAAGGGTGACGTCGATGAATGGCCGCCGCGCGCCAGCAGCGCTATCGATCTGCTGCTGAACGATCTCCAGGAGGCGGGCGAGCAGCGGCTGCGCATCGACACGCTGATCCGCGCCTTCGCCGCGCAGGACAGCCGCACCGGCCTGAATAATCGGCTTTTTTTCGATAACCAGCTGGCGACGCTGCTGGAGGATCAGGAAGATGTCGGCACGCACGGCGTGGTAATGATGGTGCGCCTGCCCGATCTCGATATGCTCAATGAAACCCTGGGCACGACGCTGGTGGATGAGTATCTCTACGATCTGGTCAATATGCTCTCTACGTTTGTGCTGCGCTATCCCGGCGCGCTGCTGGCTCGCTACTTTCGCAGCGATTTTGCGGTGCTGCTGCCGCATCGCAGCCTGAAAGAGGCCAACGGCATCGCGGACCAGCTGATCAATGCGGTCGATTCGCTGCCGCCGATGCGCATGGTGAACCGCGACGATCTGATCCATATCGGCATCAGCGCCTGGCACAGCGGTCAGAGCGTGTCGCAGGTCATGGATAACGTAGAAATGGCGACGCGGCGCGCGGCGCTGCTGGGCGGCAACAACTGGTCCAACGGCGAAGGCAATCCGCTGGACGCCGGGCGCGGCAGCGTGCGCTGGCGAACGCTGCTGGAAAATACCCTGAGCCGCGGCGGCCCGCGTCTCTATCAGAAACCGGCGGTGCTGCTGGACGGCAGTGTGCATCACCGCGAGCTGCTGATGCGTATCTTCGACGGCGATAAAGAGGTGCTGGCGGCTGAGTTTATGCCGCTGGTGCTGCAGTTCGGCATGGCGGACGGCTGGGATCGCCAGCTGGTCACGCGTATCGCCGCCTTATCTGATGTCTGGCCTGACGAAACGCTGGCGCTGCCGATTAATATCGACTCGCTGCTGCAGCGTCCTTTTATCAACTGGCTGCAGAATATGCTGTTGCAGTGTACGAAAGGGCAAAGAAAACGATTTTTATTTGAACTTGCTGAGGCAGATGTTTGTCAACACATCAACCGCTTAGCGCCAGTATTCCGCGCGCTGCAGGCGTTTGGCTGTCGTATCGCTGTCGATCAGGCCGGTTTAACCGTGGTGAGTAGCGCCTATATCAGGCAATTCCCCATCGATTTGATCAAGCTCGATCCCGGCCTGGTGCGCAATATCGATCGGCGTACCGAAAACCAGCTGTTTGTGCAGAGCCTGCTGGAAGTGTGCAAATCCGCCCAGACGCAGGTTTTCGCGACGGGCGTGCGGACGCACGCTGAATGGCAGACGCTTATCGGCCTGGGCGTATCGGGCGGGCAGGGCGATCTTTTTGCGCCGTCGCTGCCGGTAAACAGTAATGTGAAAAAGTATTCACAACGCTATCATATTTAGCCCGTTCCGAGGGCGGCCGTCTAAAGCAGGCTTTTGCCGACAGGCAGTGGCGGCGGCATCGCCAACATCCTGTAGCGGAAATGTTAGATTTTATGTCGAACGAGCGCGCCAGAACAGGCGCAGAAAGCGGGTAAAACGGGTGAATACCGCTGTTTTACTCCCGTTAATTCTCGCTGACGATCGTATTAAGTCAAAATGGTCTATTTTTTCACCGAAGCAGAACGTTTTTGCGCCTTGTGGCGGCTTCGCGTGGTTGGTAAAGTAAGCGGATTTTATTTTCCGCCCCCAGCTTGCAGGATTATCCTTTAGATATGTTTAAAAAATTTCGTGGCATGTTTTCCAATGACTTGTCCATTGACCTGGGTACCGCGAATACCCTGATTTATGTAAAAGGACAAGGCATCGTGCTGAACGAGCCTTCCGTGGTTGCCATTCGCCAGGACCGTGCCGGGTCCCCAAAGAGCGTGGCGGCCGTTGGCCATGATGCAAAACAGATGCTCGGCCGTACGCCAGGTAATATTGCAGCGATTCGCCCGATGAAGGATGGCGTGATCGCGGATTTTTTCGTTACTGAAAAAATGCTGCAGCACTTTATCAAACAGGTGCACAGCAACAGCTTTATGCGTCCGAGCCCGCGCGTGCTGGTATGCGTGCCGGTCGGCGCGACTCAGGTAGAGCGTCGTGCTATTCGTGAATCCGCGCAGGGTGCGGGCGCGCGCGAAGTCTTTCTGATTGAAGAGCCGATGGCGGCAGCAATCGGTGCTGGCCTGCCGGTTTCAGAGGCGACCGGCTCAATGGTCGTCGATATCGGCGGCGGTACCACCGAAGTGGCGGTCATCTCCCTGAACGGCGTGGTTTACTCCTCGTCGGTCCGTATCGGCGGCGACCGCTTCGACGAAGCCATTATTAATTATGTGCGTCGTAACTATGGCTCGCTGATTGGCGAAGCGACGGCGGAGCGTATCAAGCATGAGATCGGCTCAGCCTATCCGGGCGACGAAGTGCGCGAAATCGAAGTACGCGGTCGTAACCTTGCGGAAGGGGTGCCGCGCGGCTTTACGCTGAACTCAAATGAAATTCTTGAAGCGCTGCAGGAGCCGCTGACCGGCATCGTGAGCGCAGTAATGGTCGCGCTGGAGCAATGCCCGCCGGAACTGGCGTCGGATATCTCCGAACGCGGCATGGTGCTGACCGGCGGCGGCGCGCTGCTGCGCAACCTGGATCGTCTGCTGATGGAAGAGACCGGTATTCCGGTAGTCGTCGCAGAAGATCCGCTGACCTGCGTGGCGCGCGGTGGCGGTAAAGCGCTGGAAATGATCGACATGCATGGCGGCGATTTGTTCAGCGAAGAATAATCGCCTCAATCGGCTGAGACCTGAATCGAAATGCGCAGGGAGTCGCGTGGAAGCTAACGCCGTGTGCGTTAGCGTCAGACGTCCAGCCCAGGGAAGTACGGCGATGGCCGTACTTCCTTACCTGTTGTCGAGGAACACGCAGAATATATGAAGCCGATTTTTAGCAGGGGACCTTCCCTGCAGTTGCGCCTGTTTTTGGCGGTGATAGTAGCCATCGCGATAATCGTCGCCGACAGCCGCCTGGGGTCGTTTACCCAAATTCGCAACTATCTGGACACATCGGTCAGCCCGTTTTATTTCCTGGCCAACGGCCCGCGACAGATTCTTGACGGCATTTCCGGTTCGCTGGCGTCACGTCAGCAGCTTGAGCTGGAAAATAAAGCCCTGCGCCGCGAGCTTTTCCTGAAAAACAGCGACCTGCTGATGCTGGGGCAATATAAGCAGGAAAACGCGCGCCTGCGCGAACTGCTGGGCTCGCCGCTGCGTCAGGATGAGCACAAGATGGTGACGCAGGTGATCTCCACCGGCACCGATCCCTACACCGATCAAGTAGTTATCGACAAAGGCAGCGTTAACGGTGTCTACGAAGGCCAGCCGGTCATTAGTGACAAAGGCGTGGTTGGTCAGGTGATCGCCGTCGGCCAGGTGACCAGCCGCGTTCTGCTGATTTGCGATGCGTCGCACGCGCTGCCGATTCAGGTGCTGCGCAACGACATTCGCGTCATCGCGGCAGGTAACGGCTGTACCGAAGATCTGCAGCTGGAGCATCTGCCGGGCAATACCGATATTCGCGTCGGCGATATGCTGGTGACGTCCGGGCTGGGCGGTCGTTTCCCGGAAGGTTATCCGGTCGCGGTTGTCTCTTCCGTGAAGGTAGATACGCAGCGGGCTTATACCGTGATTCAGGCGCGGCCAACCGCCGGTCTGCAACGCCTGCGCTATCTGCTGCTGCTGTGGGGCGCGGACAAGAACGGCGATATGCCGATGGCGCCGGATGAAGTCCATCGCGTCGCTAACGAGCGCCTGATGCAAATGATGCCGCAGGTGTTGCCGCCAGCGGGCGAGATGGGCCCGCCTGCGCCATCCGCACAAATGGGACCGCCTGCGCCGACCAGCAGCGGCAACGGCGCGCAAAGCGCGCCTGCGAACGGGCACGGAGGCCAGCCTTGAGTCGTTACCGCAGCCAGGGGCGTTGGGTCATCTGGCTGTCCTTTCTTGCCGCTCTCGTATTGCAGATTATGCCGTGGCCGGAACAGCTCTATATATTCCGGCCATCATGGATCCTGCTTATCCTGGTCTACTGGGTGCTGGCGCTGCCGCACCGCGTCAACGTCGGCACCGGCTTTGTGCTGGGCGGCGTAATGGATCTGATTGCCGGGTCCACCCTTGGCGTGCGCGCGCTGGCGCTCAGCATCATCGCTTACCTGGTCGCTTTTAAATTCCAGCTTTTCCGCAACTTAGCGTTGTGGCAGCAGGCTTTAATGGTTATGGTGCTGTCACTGGCGGTGGACGTGATTGTCTTTTGGGCGGAATTTTTGGTGATCAACGTTTCATTCAGGCCTGAAATTTTCTGGAGCAGCGTTATCGACGGGATTCTCTGGCCCTGGCTATTCTTATTGATGAGAAAGATTCGTCGTCAGTTCGCTGTTCAGTAAGGAATTTTATGCTATCCCTCTATCTGGCTTCCGGTTCACCGCGTCGACGTGAGCTGCTGACGCAGCTTGGCCTGCAGTTTGAACGTCTCCATACCGATGTTGAAGAGCAACGCCGTCCTGATGAAGCGGCGGAAAACTATGTGCGCCGTCTGGCAAATGACAAAGCGCGTGCTGGCGTCGCCGTGGCGGAGCAGGACCTGCCGGTGCTGGGCGCGGATACTATCGTCGTGCTCAACGGCGACGTGCTGGAAAAACCGCGCGACGCCGCGGATGCCGCCGCAATGCTGACGCGTCTGTCCGGTCAGACGCATCAGGTGATGACCGCCGTTGCGCTTGCCGATCGCGAACGCTCGCTCGACTGCTTAGTGACGACGGATGTCACGTTTCGACTGTTAAGCGCGGCGGACATCGCCGCCTATATCGCGACTGGTGAGTCGATGGATAAAGCCGGGGCATACGGAATTCAGGGCATGGGTGGAAACTTTGTCCGCAAAATTAATGGAAGCTATCACGCGGTTGTCGGATTGCCGTTGGTTGAGACAGGCGAGTTATTCAGCCATTTTCAGTCACTGCGTGCCGTAAGGGGATAACATGACGGCTGAATTACTGGTCAACGTCACGCCTTCCGAGACGCGCGTTGCCTATATTGACGGCGGCATTTTGCAGGAAATCCATATCGAGCGCGAAGCGCGGCGCGGTATTGTCGGTAATATCTACAAAGGACGCGTCAGTCGCGTGCTGCCCGGCATGCAGGCGGCCTTTGTCGATATCGGTCTGGAGAAAGCCGCTTTTTTGCACGCCTCCGATATTATGCCGCACACTGAGTGCGTGGCTGGCGATGAAAAGAAAAACTTTATCGTGCGCGATATCGCCGAACTGGTGCGCCAGGGTCAGGATCTGATGGTGCAGGTGGTCAAAGATCCGCTCGGCACCAAAGGCGCGCGTCTCACCACCGACATTACGCTGCCGTCGCGCTATCTGGTATTTATGCCTGGCGCTTCGCACGTCGGCGTCTCCCAGCGTATTGAGAGCGAAAGCGAGCGCGAGCGCCTGAAAGCGGTAGTGGCGGATTACTGCGACGATCTTGGCGGCTTTATTATCCGCACCGCGGCGGAAGGCATCGGCGAAGAGGAGCTGGCGCAGGACGCCGCTTTCCTGAAACGGCTCTGGACCAAAGTCACCGAGCGTAAAAAACGCAACCAGACTCGCTGCCTGCTCTATGGCGAACTGGCGCTGGCGCAGCGAATCCTGCGCGATTTCGCCGGCGCGGCGCTGGATCGCATCCGCGTCGATTCACGCCTCACCTGCGAACTGCTGGTGGAGTTTACGCGTGAATACATTCCAGAAATGGCCGACAAGCTGGAGCTTTACGCCGGCAAACAGCCGATCTTCGATCTCTTTGATGTTGAGAATGAGATACAGCGCTCGCTGGACCGCAAGGTAGAACTTAAATCAGGCGGTTACCTCATCATCGATCAGACCGAAGCGATGACCACTATCGACATCAACACCGGCGCCTTTGTCGGGCACCGCAATCTGGATGAAACAATATTCAATACCAACGTCGAGGCGACGCAGGCGATTGCGCGCCAGCTGCGACTGCGCAACCTCGGCGGCATTATCATCATCGACTTTATCGATATGAGTAATGAAGAGCACCGGCGCCGCGTGTTGCACTCGCTGGAGTCGGCGCTGAGTAAAGATCGGGTCAAAACCGGCATCCACGGCTTTTCGGCGCTCGGGCTGGTGGAAATGACGCGCAAGCGCACGCGCGAAAGCATCGAACATGTGCTGTGCGAGGATTGCCCGGTCTGCAAAGGGCGCGGCACGCTGAAAACCGTAGAGACGGTCTGCTACGAAATCATGCGTGAAATCGTCCGTGTCCATCACGCCTATGATGCCGATCGTTTTCTGGTTTATGTTTCTCCTGCGGTCGGCGAAGCGTTGAAAAGCGAGGAGTCGCACGCGCTGGCAGAGGTGGAAATTTTCGTCGGCAAACAGGTCAAGGTACATATCGAACCGCTCTATACCCAGGAGCAATTCGACGTTGTGATGATGTAATCCCGCGCGTTCGGGCGTAATCGCTCGCCCCCGGGCTAAAAATGCGGCCTTGCTTAGGTTAAAATGCGCATTCATACCGATAATTGTCTGGCGACGGTTGAGTATGAAGATAACCATCCGTCAAACACGGAAGACAAGGAGAGGTGTGTGAGGCAGTTGCCGAGGATTTTGTTACTGCTGGTTGCGACCGCAATTGTGATTGTGGCGCTGCTGGTCAGCGGGCTGCGTCTGGTCATGCCGCACCTCGACAGCTACCGCAGTGAGATTCTGGCGACGGTGTCGCGCGCCATCGGCGTCAGCGTTACCGGCGAAGAGGTGCGCGGTCGATGGGAAACCTTCGGTCCGACGCTCCAGATCCGCGACCTGCGTATCGATATGCAGGAGAACGGCAAGCTCGATATCGCCCGCGTTACGCTGGCGCTGGATGTCTGGCAGTCGCTGCTTCACTGGCGCTGGCAGTTTCGCGATCTCACCTTCTGGCAGCTGCGTCTCGACAGCAACCGTCCGCTTTTTTCCAGCGATGAAAAGAAAAACAGTTTCAAACCCGGACGCATCAACGAACTCTTTCTGCGTCAGTTCGACCATTTCGATCTGCGCGACAGCTCTATCTTTTTCCGCACCCCTTCTGGCCAGCGCGCCGAACTGGCGATTCCCAAACTTACCTGGCTGAACGAAAAAAACCGTCATCGCGCAGAAGGCGAGGTGAGTCTTTCCAGTTTTACCGGCCAGCACGGCGTGGTGCAGGTGCGGCTCGATCTTAACGACAACGAAGGTTTGCTCAACGACGGACGCATCTGGATGCAGGCGGACGACGTCGACGTGCGGCCATGGCTGGGACGCTGGATGCGTGACAACACGCGACTCGACAGCGCGCGCTTCAGCCTGGCGGCCTGGATCAACCTGCGCGACGGCGATCTCTACGCGGGCGATCTGCTGTTGCGCGAAGGCGGCGCTAACTGGCAGGGCGAGGATGGTTCGCATCATCTGCAGGTAGATGGCCTGACCGCGCATCTCTCGCGCTATCAGAACGGCTGGATGGTTAACGTGCCGCAGACGCGTCTCAGCACCGACGGCCAGGCCTGGCCTGCGGGCCACTTTGCGCTGCTCTGGACGCCGCAGGATAAACAGCTGCTCGGTCCCGACCATCAGGGCGAAGTGCGCGTCAGGGCGACGCAGCTGGCGCTGAACCGCATTGCGCCGCTGGTGCCGCTCTTCGCGCCGCTGTCGCCGTCGCTGTTTGAAAACTGGCGCGCGCTCCAGCCGCAGGGCACCGTGGAAGGGCTGGCGCTGGACATTCCTTTGCAGCAGCCGGATCAGACGCGCATGCAGGTAAAGTGGCGCGATTTCCGCTGGCAACCCTGGCAGCTGCTGCCAGGCGTCAGCAACCTCAGCGGCGAAGCGCGCGGCAGCCTCAGCAACGGCCAGCTGAACGTTGAGATGGGTCGCACTGATGTGCCCTATAGCGCCATGTTCAATGCGCCGCTGGAGATCCATCAGCTGCACGGCTCGCTGAGCTGGCTACGCGATGGCAACGGATTAACGCTTGATGGCCGCAATCTTGATGTGCAGGCGCGTTCGCTCTGGGCGCGCGGCGATTTTCGCTATCAGCAAAACCTCGGGCGCGAGCCGCGCCTCGATATTCTCGCTGGCATCCGCGTTACCAACGCGGGGGACGCCTGGCGCTACTTCCCGCAGCCGTTAATGGGCAAGGCGCTGACGCACTATCTGAGCGGCGCGATTAAAGGCGGTCAGGTCGATAACGCCACGCTGCTGTTTGCCGGCAATCCAAAGCTGTTCCCGTTCCGCCATAACGACGGCATGTTTCAGGTATGGGTGCCGCTGCGTCAGGCGACCTATGCATTTCAACCCAACTGGCCTGACGTGACGCAGCTGGATATCGATCTCAACTTCATCAACGACGGGCTATGGATGAAGGCGCCTCACTTCAGGCTGAGCGATGTGGATGTCAGCAACTTCAGCGCGGTCATTCCGGATTACCTGAAAGAGAAGCTGCTTATCGACGGCGATATTAGCGGCGATGGCGATGAGATCGGACATTATTTCCAGGATACGCCGCTGAAAGCGTCGCTGGGCGCGGCGCTGGAACAGCTGCAGATTAAGGGAAAAACGCAGGGACACCTGAAGCTTGATATTCCGCTCGACGGCGAGCTGGTGCACGCCAGCGGCAATGTGGATCTCAACAACAACGGGCTGCACATCAAGCCGCTCGGTACTACTTTAGAGAACCTGACCGGGCGTTTCCGCTTCAATAACGGCAATCTGGATAGCGACAGGCTTCAGGCGAACTGGTTCGGTCAGCCGGTCAACGTCAGCTTTAGCACTAAAGAGAATCCGCAAGACTTCGGCATTAACATCAAACTCGACGGCGACTGGCAACCGGCGAAACTGTCGAAAGTGCCTGCACAGATCGCCAGTCAGCTTAGCGGACATCTGCCGTGGCAGGGAGACGTTAACATTACGCTGCCGCATCAGGGCGGCGCGCGATATGACATCAACCTCAAAGGCGACGCGAAAGAAGTAAGCAGTCGCTTACCTGCACCGCTTGATAAAGCGAGCGGCGCAGCGATGCCTGTCGAAGTTAACGCCAGCGGCGATCTGAAACAGTTCGAACTCAGCGGCAGCGTGGCGCATCGCCATCGTTTCAACAGCCGCTGGATACTGGAGCCGCAGCTGCGTGTCGATCGCGGTATCTGGCTTAACGATACGCGCAGCAAACCTGCGCTGCCCGATCGCGCCGGCATGGTGTTGAATCTGCCGGCGCTGGACGGAGAAGCCTGGGCAGGATTGATGATGGCGGGCGGCGCCGGTAACGGACGCGGCGCGAACGAGATGGGCGGCGTCGCCTTACCGGGCGACTTCACCTTGCGCAGCCCGGCGGTCACGCTGGCGGGGCAGCAGTGGCATGACGTGGACGCTACCCTTGAGCAAGGCGTCAACGGCAACAGCAGCGTCGCTATCAAAGGGCGCGAAATTCGCGGCACGCTGGCGATGGCGCAAAACGCCGCGTGGCGCGTGGCGCTCGACTACCTTTACTACAACCCCGAATGGCAAAGCGGCGACAGCAGCAGCGCGGAGCAGCAGCAGCAGGCCAGTAAAATTGATTTCAGTCGCTGGCCAGCGCTGCAGTTAAGCTGTGCCGAGTGCTGGCTGCGCGGACAGAAATTTGGCCGAATTCAGGCGCAGGTTGCGCCGAAAGGTGATACGTTAGCGCTTACTAACGGGCTGGTCGATACGGGCAGCTCGCGTCTTAACGTCTCCGGCGAATGGGTCAACAGCCCCAACGCCCCGCGCACCTCGCTGAAAGGCACGCTGAGCGGCAGCAATATCAACAATGCCACCAACTGGTTTGGGGTCAACACGCCGCTGCGCGACGCCTCGTTCAGGGTCGATTACGATCTACACTGGCGCTCGGCACCGTGGCAGCCTTCAGAAGAGACGATGAGCGGCACGCTTAAAACCCATTTCGGCAAAGGACAGATTGCCGACGTCAATACCGGGACGGCGGGACAGCTGCTGCGTCTGATGAGCTTCGATGCGCTGCTGCGTAAGCTGCGTTTCGATTTTAGCGATACCTTTAATAATGACGGCTTCTATTTCGACTCCATCAATGGCACCGCGTGGATTGAAAATGGCGTGATGCGCACAGATAACCTGCTGGTGGATGGCCTGGAAGCGGATATCGCTATGCAGGGCAAGGTAGATTTAGTGAAGCGCAATATCGATATGGAAGCGGTCGTCGCGCCGGAGATCTCCGCCTCTGTAGGCGTAGCGACTGCCTTCGCCATCAATCCGGTTGTGGGCGCGGCGGTATTCGCGGCCAGCAAAGTGCTGGGGCCGCTGTGGAATAAAATCTCACTGCTGCGTTACCACATCGACGGCCCGCTGGATAAGCCGCAAATTAATGAAGTGCTGCGCAAACCGCGCGAAGAAGAGAAGAAGTGAATTTGACGCCGTCCGGGAATTGCCGCAGGCTAGTAAAATCTGACTTTATCAGCGCAGGGCCAAAAGGCTCTGGCGCAGAATGAGTGCGACACCCTCATTATCCGAGCATAAAACGAGCGAGATACGATGACTCTGAACCTGGCAAGTGAGCAGTTGCTAACTGCTAACAATATTAATCAGCAGGACCTGTTTTCCCTGTTAGGGCAGCTTTCAGAACGTCGTCTGGATTATGCCGATCTCTATTTTCAGTCCAGCTTTCATGAGTCCTGGGTGCTGGAAGACAAAATCATCAAAGACGGCTCCTGGCATATTGACCAGGGCGTCGGCGTGCGCGCCGTCAGCGGCGAAAAAACCGGCTTCGCCTATGCCGACCAGATTACCCTGAACGCGCTGCGCCAGTCGGCGGAAGCGGCGCGCAGCATTGTGCGCGAACAGGGCAACGGCAAGGCGCATACGCTGTCGAACGTGATGCATCGCGCGCTCTATCAGCCTATTAACCCGCTCGACAGCCTGACGCGCGAGGATAAAATCGCCCTGCTGCAGCGCGTAGACAAAGTGGCGCGCGCCGCAGACGCGCGCGTGCAGGAAGTTAACGCCAGCCTGAGCGGCGTCTATGAGCAGGTGCTGGTCGCAGCGACCGACGGTACGCTGGCGACGGATGTGCGCCCGCTGGTGCGGCTCTCTGTCAGCGTGCTGGTGGAGGATCAGGGCAAACGCGAGCGCGGCGCCAGCGGCGGCGGTGCGCGCGTCGGCTACGAATTTTTCCTCGCCGATGAAAATGGCGACGTGCGCGCCGACGCCTGGGCGAAAGAGGCGGTGCGTATGGCGCTGGTCAATCTCTCTGCCGTCGCCGCGCCAGCGGGCACGTTGCCGGTAGTGCTGGGCGCTGGCTGGCCTGGCGTGCTGCTGCACGAAGCGGTAGGCCATGGTCTGGAGGGCGATTTCAACCGCCGCGAAACCTCGGTATTCAGCGGCAAAATGGGCCAGCTGGTGGCGTCAGAGCTTTGCACCGTAGTCGATGACGGCACCATTGAAGGGCTGCGCGGTTCGCTGGCGGTGGATGATGAAGGCGTTCCTGGCCAGTACAACGTACTGATCGAAAACGGCGTGCTGAAAGGCTATATGCAGGACAAACTCAACGCACGTCTGATGGGCGTCGCGCCGACCGGCAACGGCCGCCGCGAATCCTATGCGCACCTGCCGATGCCGCGTATGACCAACACCTATATGCTGGCAGGCAAATCGACGCCGCAGGAGATTATTGAAAGCGTCGAGTATGGTCTTTACGCGCCTAACTTTGGCGGCGGCCAGGTGGACATCACCTCCGGCAAGTTTGTCTTCTCCACCTCAGAAGCCTATCTGATTGAGAACGGCAAAGTGACGAAACCGGTGAAAGGCGCCACGCTGATCGGTTCCGGCATTGAGGCGATGCAGCAAATCTCTATGGTTGGCAACGATCTGGCGCTGGATAAAGGCGTCGGCGTATGCGGCAAAGAGGGGCAGAGCGTGCCGGTTGGCGTCGGCCAGCCGACGCTGAAGCTGGATAAGCTTACTATCGGCGGCACCGCCTGATACCCCTGACAGCCCGCCATCAGGCGGGCTGTCAGCTTGCGCGGTGCTGTTGATACTGCTCCGCCACCTGCTGGAAATATTCAGTCAGATAGTCGATACAGACCTGCACTTTAAGCGGCAGCTTATCTTTTTCGGTATAGAGCGCATAAACCGGACGCGGATCGGACTGATACTGCGGAAAAAGAATATCGATTTCGCCCGCGTTAATCTCTTCAATCACCCACATCATCGGCACATAGGCGATGCCGTTGCCGGCTTTCAGCCAGCGGATCAGCGTCAGCGAGTCGTTGGTGACGAAACGGCCCTGCGGCGACAGGCGAGTAACCAGCCCTTCGGGCGCGATCAGCTCAAAGTTATTATCCGGACGAACGCTATATTCAAGCCAGGCGAAGTTATCGACGTCGGCCGGTTTCTCCGGCGTGCCGTGCTGCTGCAGATAGCTTTTCGCCGCGCATACCACCATCGGCATCGCGCCGAGGCGGCGAGAAAACAGGCTGGAGTCTTTCAGCGCGCCGACGCGGATGACCAGGTCCAGCCCGTCGGCGATCAGATCCGGCGCCGGGATGCCCGCAACCAGATTCACGCTCAGACCAGGATACTCACGCAGCATATTGCTGGTCATCTCCGCGAGGACGTTTTGCGCCATCGTCGAGGAGCTGCCGATACGCAGCGTGCCAATCGGCGTGTTGTTGAAAGCGTAGAGCTGCTCATGCACCTGCGAGGCTTCAGCCAGCATACGGCGACAGCCCTGATAGTAGATTTTACCTGCCTCGGTCAGGCCGATACTGCGCGTGCTGCGGTTAAGCAGCTTAACCTGTAGCTCATCTTCCAGTTTCGCCACAATCTGACTGATAGACGAAACGCTGAGGTGAAGCTGGCGCGCGGCGGCGGTAAAAGACCCTAATTCAACCACTTTGGCGAAAATGGACATGCCCTTCAGTCGTTCCATTGTTTACTCTGATTAAAAAGTGATTTAGTTCACATTCTGTAGAAAACGTATAGTCAGGCGCGTTACTATATGCGCGCCCGGGTATTTCCCGGTGATTCGCTTTTGTCCGGGAAGGGTTAAGCCGGTCTGCTGTAAAACGTCTGTTGCTGCCCGATGATACGCTATTATTTACTCAGCAGTGGTTCGGATGCTGCCATCCGCCACCAACTCGTTGCGGCTTGCAGCCGGGCAGGCTAAGGATCATCCCGGCAAGGTCGTACTAAGGATCCCTGATGAGTGTGCTTCCGGTTTTTGTCGTGTTTGGGCTCTCTTTCCCGCCCATTTTCATTGAATTAATCGTCTCGCTAATGCTGTTCTGGTTAGTGAAACGCCTGCTGACGCCGAGCGGGATTTACGATCTCGTCTGGCATCCGGCGCTTTTTAACACGGCGCTCTATTGCTGTGTGTTTTACCTGGTATCCCGTCTATTCGTCTGAGGTTTAAGTGAAATCGCTAATAAGAAAAATCGCGCGTTACGCGATTACTATCCTGCTGGTCATCATCGCTGTGGTTATCATCTTCCGCGCCTGGGTGTTTTACACCGAGTCGCCGTGGACGCGTGACGCTAAATTCGCTGCGGATGTCGTGGCTATCTCGCCGGATGTGACAGGCCTGATCACTGACGTGCCTGTACATGACAACCAGCTGGTGAAGAAGGGTGACACCCTGTTTGTGGTGGATCGTCCGCGTTATCAAAAAGCGCTGGATCAGGCGCAGGCCGATGTCGAATATTATCAGGCGCTGGTAAGTGAGAAACGCCGTGAAGCGGCGCGCCGCAACCAGCTGGGCACCTCGGCGATGTCGCGCGAAGCGATAGACCAGGCGAACAACGATCTACAAACCACGGAACATCAGCTGGCGAAATCGATCGCCACGCGCGACCTGGCGAAAATCGATCTGGATCGAACCGCCATCACTGCGCCGTCCGATGGCTGGGTGACCAACCTCAACGTCTATGAGGGCGAATTCATTACGCGCGGTTCGGTCGCGGTGGCGCTGGTGCAACAGCACTCCTTCTATGTGCTGGCCTATCTTGAAGAGACCAAGCTGCACGGCGTCGAGCCTGGCTATCGCGCGGAAGTGACGCCGCTCGGCAGCAATGTGGTGCTGCGCGGCACCGTCGACAGCGTCGCGGCTGGCGTGACCAACAGCAGCAGCTCGGTCGACAGCAAAGGCATGGCGACCGTGGACTCTAATCTGGAGTGGGTACGACTGGCGCAGCGTGTGCCGGTGCGCATCCGTCTCGATCAGCAGCCTGGCAACCGCTTCCCGGCGGGCACCACCGCAACGGTAGTGATCACCGGGCAAAACGACCGCGCCGATACGCAGACTTCGCCAATGGCGCGTCTCTTTAATCGCCTGCGTGAGTTTGGTTAAGCGGGGCCGATATGATCGAGTTCCTGCGTTTCCCGGTCAAGCTGACCTTCGCGCTGGTAGCGGCGCTGCTGATCGGCTTTCATCTCAACCTTGAAACGCCCCGCTGGGCGGTGATGACCGCTGGCATCGTCGCCGGCGGCACCGCTTTTGTCGCCGGCGGCGATCCCTATTCCGGCGCGCTGCGCTACCGCGGCATTTTGCGTATTATCGGCACCTTTATTGGCTGTATCGCTGCGCTGACCATCATGATCGCCACCGTGCGCGCGCCAGTAGTCATGCTGTTGCTCTGCTGTCTCTGGGCGGGCGTCTGCGTCTGGCTCTCCTCGCTAATCAAAGTTGAAAACTCCTACGCGCTGGGCCTGGCGGGCTATACCGCGCTGATTATCGTCGTGACCTCAGACGCCAGCGGCGGGCTGACGCTGGCGCCGCAGTTTGCGGTGGAGCGCTGTAGCGAGATTGTGCTCGGCATCCTCTGCGCCATCCTGGCTGATATGATCTTCTCGCCGCGCTCCATTAAAAAGGTGATCGACAATGAGGTCGATTCGCTGCTGGTCGCGCATTACCGCCTGCTGCAGCTCTGCGTTGCGCATGAGGACAAAGAGGAAGTCGACAAGGCGTGGAGCGCGCTGGTGCGTCGCACCTCGGCGCTTGGCACCATGCGCGGCCAATTGATGATGGAATCCTCGCGCTGGCAAAACGCCAACCGCCGCCTGCAAATGCTCAGCACGCTTTCGCTGACCATGATTACCCAGGCGGCGGAAACCTTTCTGATCCAGAACGCGCGCCCGGAATATATTCCGCCTCAGTATCGACTGCTGATAGAAAAGGATGTGGAAAACGTCGCCGATGTGCACAGGCGCATGAAGGTCATGCGACGGGTCATCGGCGCCAGCAGCGACGGCAAAGCGCCCGTGACACTGGCCAGCTGGGTCGGCGCGGCGACGGAATATTTATTGCTGCTGAAAGGCATTAAAAGCAACAGCCGCATCACGTCGCTGGAAGAGGGCATTCTTGAGCGCGAAGTGGTGATTCAGGCGCGTTCCGCTGAAACGCACCATGCGATGATTAACGGCATCCGCACCTTTGTTGCTACTGCGCTCGGCTCGCTGTTCTGGCTCTATACCGGCTGGACATCCGGCAGCGGCTGCATGGTAATGCTGGCGGTGATCACCGCGCTGGCGATGCGCGTGCCCAATCCGCTGATGATGGCAAAAGACTTTCTCTACGGCATGACCGTAGCGGTGCCGCTCGGCGCGCTCTATTTTATCTTTGTGCTGCCGAATACGCAGCAGAGCGCGCTGTTGCTCTGTATCGCCATCGGGCTGCTCGGTTTTGTCGGCGGTATTTTCGTACAGCGTCGCCAGATCGGCACCCTCGGCGCGCTAATCGGCACCCTGAACGTGCTGGTGCTCGATAACCCGATGAAATTCCAGTTCAACGTCTTTCTCGACAACGTGCTGGGGCAGGTGATCGGCTGCTTCGTGGCGATGATGGTGATCCTGCTTATCCGCGACAAATCGAAAGCGCGTACCGGACGCAAGCTGCTGAACCGCTTTATGTATGCGGCCGTTTCGGCGATGACAACCAACCAGGCGCGCCGCCGCGAAAACCATCTGCCTGCGCTTTATCAGCAGCTGTTTATGTTGCTGAACCTGTTCCCTGGCGATATCGATAAATATCGCATCGCGCTGACGCTGATTATCGGCCACCAGCGGCTGCGTAACGCGGCTGTACCGGTCAATGCCGACCTGTCGGCCTTTCATCGCCAGCTGCGCTACACGGCAGATCGGGTAATTTCGGCGCGCAGCGATGAGAAACGTCGACACTATTTCGAACAGCTGCTGGCGGAGTTCGATGTCTATCAGCAGAAGCTGGTGCAGTATGACGCGCCGCTTAGCGTTACCGAGCCGGTGAAGCGTCTCGCCGATATGCTGAGCAAATACCAGAACACCCTCATCCAAATCTGAATCTGGCCGCTGCCCGGCGCAGCGGCCTCTCAATGCCACGCCTTCACTAAAACGCCTGCTTTTGCCATCTATACTTTTCTGACAGGAAAAGAACTGACAGGAGCGAAACTATGACAACCCCACTGCACGACAGCGAGCTTTTTCAGACCGGCTATCTGGCCGACGGCGAGTGGCGCCGCACCGCCGCTACCTTTGATGTGTTAAACCCGGCTACGGGCGAGGTGCTGGCCACCGTCGCGAAAGCGGGAAAAGCCGAAACCGAGCAGGCGATTGCCGCAGCTGAACGCGCCTTTCCCGCCTGGCGCGCGCAGACAGCCAAAGCGCGATCGGAAATCCTTTATCGCTGGTATCAACTGATGATCGAGAACAAAGCCTGGCTGGCGCAGTTGATGACCGCCGAACAGGGTAAGCCACTCAAAGAGGCGGAAGGCGAAGTGGAATACGCTGCCAGCTTTATTCAGTGGTTTGCCGAACAGGCGAAGCGCGCTAACGGCGAAATTATCCCACCCGCCAAACCCGGCTCGCGCATCCTGGCTACGCGCGAACCGATTGGCGTGGTAGCCGCGATTACGCCATGGAATTTCCCCATGGCGATGTTAACGCGCAAACTCGGCCCGGCGCTGGCGGCGGGCTGCACCGGCATTATCAAACCAGCCAACAACACTCCGCTGAGCGCCTTTGCGCTGCTGGCGCTGGCGAAAAAGGCAGGCGTACCGGATGGCGTGCTTAACGCGGTGGCTGGCGATACGCACGCGATCAGCGATGCGATTATGGCGAGCAAGGCGGTACGGAAAATCTCCTTTACCGGATCGACCCAGGTTGGTAAGACGCTGGTGCGCAACGCCGCCGAGACGATGAAAAAGGTATCGATGGAGCTGGGTGGCAATGCGCCCTATATCGTCTTTGACGATGCGGATATTGACGCAGCGGTGAAAGGCGCGATCGCCAATAAATTCCGCAATGCCGGTCAGGTCTGTGTCAGCGTTAACCGCTTCTATATTCACGATGCCGTTTACGATCGATTCGTGAATCAGCTGGCTGACGAAGTGAAAAAGCTTAAGGTTGGCAACGGCGCAGAAGAGGGCGTGGTGGTAGGCCCGCTGATCGAGGCTTCCGCCGTGGATAAAGTGGAAGAGCACGTTAAAGACGCGAAAGCCAAAGGCGGCCGGATCGTCACCGGCGGTGAGCGTCACGCGCTGGGCGGCAACTTCTGGCAGCCGACGGTCATTGCCGACGCGCACGAAGAGATGAAGCTGGCGCAGGAAGAGACGTTCGGTCCGGTAGCGGCCTGTTTTCGTTTTAGCGATGAGGCGGAGGTCATTCGCCGCGCCAACGATACGGAATTCGGACTGGCGGCTTATTTCTATACCCAAAACCTGCAGCGCGTCTTTCGCGTTTCGGCCGCGCTTGAAAGCGGCATGATTGGCATCAACGAGTGCGCGGTATCGACCGAGCTGGCGCCGTTCGGCGGCGTCAAAGAGTCGGGGCTGGGACGAGAAGGGTCAGTGCTTGGCCTGGAGGAGTATCTGGAAGTCAAAGCGCTGCATATTGGCGGCCTGAGCGAAAATTAACGCGCGGGCGGCTCCGGCCGCCCGGTAAGGAAGGACAGGAGCCTTCACTATGAAAACCGAGCGTTTCGACTTTAACGAGATTGTCGACCAGTCGCATTTTTTTCGTCAGTTTAGCGAGCGCTTCGCTCTGAATGCGCACCGCATCAGCGATCTGGACGCGTTATGGGACGTGCTCACCGGCGAAGAGCTGCCGATGCCGCTGGAAATTGAATTTATTCATCTTGGAAAGGGGCAGAAGCGGCGCTATGGCGCGCTGATACTGCTTTTTGACGAAGCGGAAGAGGAGCTGGAAGGCCAGCTCCGCTTTAATATTAAGTAACCCGAAAAAGGGCCCCGACAAGCGGGGCCAAGGGGTTCGTCAGTAGTTGACGAGGAATTACTTATAAAGTTCGGCAGTGAAGTGGTAGCTGTCGCCGGTGCGCGCTTCGATCACTTTATAGGCGCTGGCGCCTTGTTCATCGGCTTTCTGAGAAAGCTGCGCGCGATAATCCATCGGCGAGCCCGCTGTACCACTGATGGTCACTGTTCCCGCAGGCTGCATAGTCTGCGCCTGATCGCCAGTAATCAACTGCGCTGCCTGAGCGCCAAATGCGATTACGGAAAGCAGACTAACGGTTGCGATGGTTGTTTTGATTTTCATAATTCATCTCCTCATTACAATCAACAACCTGCGGTTGGCATCAGAGTGCGGGTCGTCGATATAGCCAGGCGTCGCATGGGCGCCCGATCGGTTAATTATTTATAAAGCTCAGCCGTGACGTGATAGGTATCGTCCTGGTTATTCTCAATGATGCGATAGTGGCTGGCGCCCTGCGCATCGGCTTTCTGAGAAAGCGCCTGACGAATATTGGTCTGGTCGCCGTCATGGCCGCTGATGCTGATAGTCTGGTTCAGCGGCTGCAGCGTTTCAGCCTGTTGATTTGATACCAGGCTGGCTGCACTGGCACCGAACGACAGAACGGCAGTTAAACTTGCTAAGGCGATAATGGATTTGGTTTTCATGGTCTACTCTCCTGAATTCATCGATTAGGCACCCGATGCGCAATGCGCGCTTCAATAAGGTCGCCGTTACAACGTTGTCTGGTTAACGAACTTATTTATAAAGCTCAGCAGTCGCGTGGTAGTTGCCATTGTTATAGGCCTCGATAACACGGTACGCGCTGGCACCCTGCTGCTCTGCTTTCGCATTCAGTTCGTCATTGATTTGTGCAGGAGAACCGGCTACGCCGCTTACGCTTACTGAACCGATAGACTGCAGATTTTGCGCCTGCTGCGAGTTAACAGATTCTGCTGCAAATGCGCCGAATGACAGTGCTGATAGAATACTCAGGGTTGCGATAGTAGTTTTAACGTTCATATATATTTCCTCGTCGTCTGTTTTTGTCTTTATGTTTGATGTGATTTGCGTCACGAAAAGAAGTATAGAACTAATAACGCCTGAAATTAATACCTGCCTAATAATGTTTAGTTGTTATTCTTTATCCTTATGACTCATTTTTATTCTTTATAGTTATAAAAAACGGATAAAAAATAGCCTTTCAGCCTTAAATTCCTTTAAAAACATAATGGTAAGTGACTTTATCTTTTTGTGCGAAAGAACGTGGTGAATGTGGCTGGTTATTGATTTGGATCTGGGCGTTGCCGCTAATTGCGTAGTGTAAAGCAGCGTAAAATAGCGCGAAAGGGTAAGCAGGCTAAAAGGTATGACCAACATCAGCAGCGAAAACAGCAAGGAAATGAATAAGGCAACTAACAGAATTAGCAGGGAATAGAGGGATGTTATTGTCAGAGAAGCGACCAGCAGCGCGGAGTGCCGGTCGCGTAAAGCGGTTAAAGTTCCTGTTCAAACACCGTCAGAAGCGCGCTATGCAGCTTCCTGACGGTAAAAGCGCGCGCTGGCGTAATAAAAATCGTGTCGTCGCCAGCAATAGTGCCGAGAATGCCTTCCGCTTTGCCCAGCGAGTCGAGCAGGCGAGCAATCAGCTGCGCTGCGCCAGGGCTGGTGCGGATCACGATCAGCGCATCGTTATAGTCGATATCCAGCACCAGGTTTTTTAACGGGCTGGTAGTGGTTGGCACGCCAAGTTCCGCAGGCAGACAGTAAACCATCTCCATCTTGGCGTTGCGCGTGCGCACCGCGCCGAATTTAGTCAGCATACGAGAGACCTTCGACTGATTGATATTGTCGAAGCCTTCTTCCTGCAGCGCCTGCACAATCTCGCCTTGAGAACTGAATTTCTCTTGTTTCAATAAGGCTTTAAACGCTTTGATCAATTCGTCTTGTTTTGATGGGTTTCGCATAAGCTACCAGTAAAGAAAAATGCCGAACGCCCGCCGACGGCAGATAAATTATTATGCATATGAATGAATTTTTATGCAATTGATCGATGAAGCAGGCAGGCGCCGCGTATTGCGGGCGCTCATGATAACAAAATTTTCTGCGCAGACCAAAAACGGTGCGGGCGGGGTAAGCGAAGGTTGCGGAATTGTTATACAATTGAGGTGTACTGAATGTATAGCTATCGCGGCCGTGCTCTATCTGCTATCGACATCGTTGTCGGTCATTCAGGCGCGTTGTGCTGACAAAGTAGCAACCCATAAGATTAAGTGCTGCGGCACGCATAATGAACAGTGGGTTTGTCATCGTCTGAGAAGTTGATTCAGGTCTGGACACAGATGGAAATTCGGCTCTACTCTGCCCCACCTTAATAAGGAGTACAGAATGAAAGTTGCCGTTCTTGGCGCTGCTGGCGGAATCGGTCAGGCGCTCGCCCTTCTGTTAAAAACCCAGCTTCCTGCGGGTTCCGAACTCACGCTCTATGATATCGCGCCGGTAACGCCTGGCGTGGCGGTAGATCTCAGCCATATCCCCACCGCAGTCAAAATCCAGGGCTTTAGCGGCGAAGATGCGACGCCTGCGCTGCATGGCGCGGACGTCATTCTCATCTCGGCGGGCGTGGCGCGTAAGCCGGGTATGGATCGCGCCGATCTGTTTAACGTCAACGCAGGGATTGTGCGTAACCTTATCGAGCAAGTGGCACAAACCGCGCCTGAAGCGCTTATTGGCATTATCACCAACCCGGTTAACACCACGGTGGCGATCGCGGCTGACGTGCTGAAAAAACATGGGGTGTATGACAAAAATCGTCTGTTCGGCGTCACAACGCTGGATATCATCCGCGCGAATACCTTTGTCGCTGAACTGAAAGGCAAACAGCCGAATGAGGTTGAGGTGCCGGTGATTGGCGGTCACTCTGGCGTCACTATCCTGCCTCTGTTATCACAGGTGAAAGGGGTGAGCTTCAGCGACGAAGAGGTCGCCAGCCTGACGAAGCGTATACAGAATGCCGGTACGGAAGTGGTCGAGGCGAAAGCGGGTGGCGGCTCCGCGACGCTGTCGATGGGCCAGGCGGCGGCGCGCTTCGGCTTATCGCTGGTACGCGCGCTACAGGGCGAGGCGAACATCGTCGAGTGCGCCTACGTAGAAGGAGACGGCGAGTATGCCCGCTTCTTCTCGCAGCCGCTGCTGTTGGGCAAAAAGGGTATTGCGGAGCGACGCGCTATCGGCTCGCTCAGCGAGTTTGAAAAGCAGGCGTTAAACGGCATGCTGGAGACGCTGAGAAAAGATATCGCGCAGGGCGAAGAGTTTGTGAAGCAGTAAGCGCGCCGGTTTAGCGCTATTTCTCTTCTGACGAGGCCCGCATTCGCGGGCCTCTGTTTACCGGGAAGAATATAAGCCTGACTGCGCGCGGTTATAACGTAGCGCGGCGTTTCAGTTAAAGCCCACCCGATTTAAACGTACGCGATGACGGCGAGCCGTTGCTGGCGGGTGACTTTTTACCCAGCGTCTCCATACGCACCTGGAAAGGCGGGAAGGGCATTTCGATACCGTGCTCGGCAAAGCCTTTCAGGATCAGCTGGTGCAGCTCATGGCGCAGCGGCATGCGGTGGCCCATCTCCGCAGCATGGATACGCAGCTCGAACAGCTGGATACCCTGCTGCAAATCAACCAGGAAGACGTCCGGAGCCGGCACATCCAGCACATAACTACAGCGCTCGCACGCCTGCCTCAGTACCGTTGTCACCTCTTCGCTGTCCACATGCGCGGGCGCAGGAATCGTCAATACTACGCGCGTCACCGAGTCGGAGAGCGACCAGTTGACGAACTGTTCAGTAATAAAGGCTTTGTTCGGAACAATGATCTCTTTACGGTCCCAGTCGATAATGGTGGTAGCGCGCGTATTGATGCGCGTAATGCTGCCGGTAAGATCGCGGATCGTCACCGTATCGCCGATACGAATCGGCTTTTCAAACAAAATAATCAGGCCGGAGATAAAGTTGGCGAAAATCTCCTGCAGGCCAAAACCGAGTCCCACACCAAGCGCGGCGACCAGCCACTGCAGCTTCGACCATTCAATGCCGAGCATTGAGAAGCCAATCAGGCCGCCGACCAGCATCAGCACATATTTGGTCAGGGTGGTGATGGCGTATCCGGTACCCGGCGTCAGATTAAGGTGCTGCAGCAGCGCCAGCTCCAGCAGCGCCGGCATATTGCGCACCAGCTGCGTGGTGATAATCAGCACAAGAATCGCAATCAGCACCGAGCCCAGCGTAATAGGCTGAATGCTCTCAACGCCCTGCACCGTGGTGCTGACGTCCCACAGGCGAATGTTCTCAAGGAAGCCGAACGCGGAGTGAATCTCAGACCAGAGCACAATCACCGACACCAGCGCAATCAGGGTGAGGATAGAGCGCACCAGCCGCAGCGACTGCGCGCTGATGGCGTCGAGGTCGATAATCGGCTCATCTACCTCGACCTCGCCGTTCTGCGCGGCCGAGTCTTTCTCATCTTCGTGACGCGCGCGGTTCGCCAGCATATCGGCACGGCGCTGACGCGCGCGGTCAAAGGCGATGCGGCGGCGCTGAATCAGCATCCAGCGCCGGATGATGTGGTAAATCACCAGCAGCAGGAACCAGATGGCGACAGAGGTTTCCAGCCGCGCCAGCAGCGCCTGCGCGGTTGCCAGATAGCCGATCGCCGCAGCGAGGGCGGCCGCCAGCGGAATAGCGATCATCAGGTTCCACAGCACGCGGTTCACGAGATTATCGCCGTTGCCCTCTTTATCCAGATAGAGCGGGATACCGGCGCGTTTCAGGCTGACGGTGACAATCGACAGCGCGCCGCAGATCAAGATAAAACAGAGCCGGCCGAGCGAAGCGGAAAACTGGCGATCTTCCATATTGGCGAAGGCGATCAGCAGCATAATCAGCGGCACAATCAGACCGATAGTCAGCGTGTAGTAACGGGTTGCGCGCGCTACGCGGGTTTGCGGCCAGCGAAAATGCACCACAAACAGGCCGTTTGGGCGGGCGAACGCCGCGCTGATCATAAAGGCCCACAGCAGCGGCAGTGTCGCCGTAATGCCGTCGCCGAAGGCCACCGCTATCGGGTAGGGCCAGGCGTGCTGCAGCCCATAGCCGAGCGCGGCCCATAATACCGGCAGCGGCAGCGCCACCAGAATCGACCAGAAAACGGTGCGCACCGTCAGGCGGAAGCGATCCTGCGTCACTTTGCCCACTTTGCTCGCCGAGCGCGCCAGGAAAGCGTTGAAGTGACGACGCGTTCTGATGCTAAAGCCGACCAGCAGCACCGCGCCGAGCAGCGGCAGGACGGTCTCGCGGCTGGTAACCATCATCGCCAGCGCTTTGCCCAACTGGCCCAGAGTATTGAGCGACAGCAGACGCGTCAGATCGCGCGCCACTTCGACCGGATAATTGAGGCCGATGGGCGTGATATCTGCCGTCCAGAAAAGATAGCGATGGGTGGCGTCTTTTACGTCGGTCAGCGCATCCTGCAACTGGGTATTGGCGACCTTGAGTTTGGTGATCTCCAGAATCAGCGTATCGCAACCGGAAATCAGCGAATTAAGCAGCTCGCGCTGGGTTTTGAGCTGCGCATCCAGAATACGGCGCTGTTCCGCGGTAAAAGGCTGCCCGTCGGGCTGATGCTCCTTGCGCAGCGTATCCTGCATTTGCAGCAGATCTTCGAAGTGCAGGCGCTGTACGCGCAGCTGCGCCATCTCATTATCAATCTGCTGCGATTTAGGCATCTCAGGCAGGCGCGCCACCTGCGCGCGCAGCGCTTCGCCGAGCAGATTCGACGCGCCGAGCCACTGCGACTGTTCGCGCAACGTGCCCAGCGCCTGGCGGACCTGGATAATTTGATTGGTTGCCAGCCGCTGCTGGGAGGCGACCAGATCCATGCGCTGCGCCTGCTGGTTCAACGCGCCGGAAAGCTCGCGGTTGATGTGAAACTGTTTGCTGATAACGGGCGGCAGGTCGCCGCTGTTTTCCGCCAGCTGCTCAGTGCGCGCCAGCGCCAGTTCCGCTTCGCGCTGACGCTGTTCATTGAGCTGGTTGCGCAGAGCCTGTAAGTAATTATCGAGCTGCGTCGCCTTGCGCTGATGAAGATCGGCGCGCATGCGCGCCAGCTCCTGACGGTTGTTGGCAGAGAGTTGCGCCAGCTCCAGCTCATCAACGCGCGCTTTATTCACCGCGTTTTCCGCCTGGCGCGCCCACAGCTGCGCCTGCGTCTGCGGCGAAGCGGCGGTGGTTCCGTTCTGCAGACGGCGATCGCTTTCGGTCATCGCCCGGCGTGCCTCGGTTTGCTGCTGCGGAAGCTGCGACAGGGAATCGCTGATCTCGCGGGCGCGATCCTGCTCCTGCTGCGCCTGACGGCCTTCCTCCAGCAGCTGGCTGCTGACCTGCAGGATCTCCTGATCGAGCTGGGCGCTGCTCATGCTGCTGCGTACGCTTTTGCTGTTGTCGTCTATTGAGGTGATTTGCTGGCGCAGTTCGCGCGCGAGGCGGGGAAAGTCATCGATGACCTGTTGATACTGCTTTGCGCGCTCCAGCGACTCATCGCGTTCGGAAAGATAATTGAGGGCGGCTTCAAGGGACTGCACCTGTTCCGCCTGCGCAGGCGTGCTTTTTGCCGCTTTCGCTTCGTCCAGCGCCTGTTTGATTTGGCTGGTATCCGGCACGGTGGCCGCCAGCGCTGAGGTGCTGAGCCAGAGGCTCAGCACCAGGATGAGAAACGATCGCACAGCAAAAACACTCTCAGCGGTTAGTCGGCGATAACGTCGACGGGGTCAGTCTGCGGCAGCGCCATCGCCAGCGGCTGGCCAAGACGGGTTTTGCTTTCGGCTTCCAGACTCTCCGCCAGCTTGACGCGTCCCGGCGCGAACAGATTGATAACGGTGGAGCCCAGTTTAAAGCGCCCCATCTCCTGGCCTTTCAGCAGCACGATCGCGCCTTCACTCTCCGCTGCCGGGTAGTGCCAGCGTTTAATCACCCCTTCACGCGGCGGCGTAACGGTGCCAGCCCAGCTGGTTTCGATGCTGCCGACGATGGTGGCGCCCACGAGAATCTGCACCATCGGTCCGATATCGGTATCGAAATAGCAGATGACGCGTTCGTTGCGCGCAAACAGGTTCGGAATATTGCGCGCCGTCAGCGGGTTCACCGAGTAGAGATCGCCCGGCACATAGATCATCTCACGCAAAATACCGTTACACGGCATATGCACGCGATGGTAGTCGCGCGGCGCAAGGTAAGTGGTGACGAAATGGCCGTCGCGGAACTGTGCCGCCATCTCTTCCTGACCGGCCAGCAGCGCATCCAGCGTATAATGGTGGCCTTTCGCCTGGAAAATCTGGTCGCCTTCGATGCGGCCCAGCTGGCTGATGGCGCCATCGGCAGGCAGCACGATCAGATTCGCGTCGGGATCGACCGGACGCGCGTCGTCCTTCAGCGGACGGACAAAGAAGTCGTTGAAGGTGCGATAGCTGGCGGTATCGGACTTACGGGCTTCCGACATATCCACCTTGTAGAACCAGACGAAGATATCAATCACCAGTTTGGTCAACCAGCCGCCACGACGGCTGGCACCCCAACCCGCAAGTTCCGTTAACCATTTTTTCGGCAGTACATGATTCAGGCCGAGTTTTACACGATCAAACACCTTAGCCTCCTGGCTTTGTTTCGCGTCAATCAAAAGGGGGCGAATCATATCAGCGCCCCGGTCAGATGGCGAATTTCCCCGTGATCCCTTCCGTTATAAAGGCGATGCAGGGTCAATGCCGTGATAAGAAGCGATCATCACTCGCTGGAGGAGAAATTTTTGCGCGTTTTTACCTGCGCCATGCTCTCCAGAATACGGTGATAGTTGTCGAAGCGCGAAATGTCTATCTGGCCCGCTTCAACGGCGGCGCGGATGGCGCAGCCGGGATCGCTGCCATGCTTACAGTCGCGGAACTTACAACTGCCGAGAAATTCACGGAATTCGACAAATCCGCGCGTAATTTGTTCCGGTTCGAGATGCCATAAGCCGAACTCGCGCACCCCCGGCGAATCGATTACATCGCCGCCGTGAGGGAAGTGGTACAGGCGCGACGCGGTGGTAGTGTGCTGGCCCAGACCGGAAACGTCGGAAACATCATTGGTGACAATGGCGGTTGCCGCCGTCGCGTCAAGGCCGAGCAGGGCGTTCAGCAGGCTCGACTTACCGACGCCGGACTGTCCGGCAAAAATGCTGATACGATCGGTCAGAGCAGCTTCCAGCTCCGCCAGACCCGCTTTCGCATGGCTGGAGACCATCAGCACGCGATAGCCGATACGGCGATAGATATCCATCTGCTCATCGACGAACGCGCGCGCCTTGTCATCCAGCAGATCGGTCTTGTTCAGCACCAGCAGCGGTTCGATGCCCAGGGTTTCGCTCGCCACCAGATAGCGGTCGATAATATTGAGCGACAGCTCGGGTAAAATCGCCGACACGATAATAATCTGATCGATATTAGCGGCGATAGGCTTCAGCCCGTCGTAGTAATCAGGGCGCGTCAGCACGCTGCTGCGCTCATGAACCGCTTCGACAATGCCTTTGCCGCCGCCGAGCGCCGGACGCCAGACAACGCGGTCGCCGGTAACCAGCGAACGGATAGTGCGGCGCAGGTTGCAGCGATGCACTTCGCCCTCGCGGTCTTCAACGTCTGCGTGCATGCCGAAGCGGCTGATCACTACGCCTTCCGCCGCTTCACCAAACAGATTATCGTCAGCTTCCGGCGCTTCGCGCGGGTTCAGACGACGCTGATGGTTAGCGCTGACGCGACGTTGTTGACCTTTCGACAGTTTATTTTTGCTCACGCATCCTCTCAGGCTTTCGCCAGACTTCGCCCGGCTGGGCAAAACGTCTATGATACACCTTATTCACTATTGATGACGACTACGGCTACGGCGGGAAACAGCATGGCAACAGGAAATGAAAATAATCTGATTTGGATCGATCTGGAGATGACCGGGCTGGATCCGGAGCGCGACCGCATTATTGAGATAGCCACGCTGGTGACCGACGCGAATTTAAATATCCTGGCGGAAGGGCCGGTGATGGCAGTGCATCAGTCCGACGCGCAGCTGGCGCTGATGGATGAGTGGAACGTACGTACCCATACCGCCAGCGGGCTGGTCGAGCGCGTGAAGGCCAGCGAATTCGACGATCGCCGCGCCGAACTGGCGACGATTGAATTTCTCAAGCAGTGGGTGCCCGCCAACAGTTCGCCGATTTGCGGCAACAGCATTGGTCAGGATCGCCGCTTCCTTTTCAAATACATGCCGGAGCTGGAAGCCTATTTTCACTATCGCTATCTGGACGTCAGCACCTTAAAAGAACTGGCGCGTCGCTGGAAGCCGGAGATTCTGCCAGGCTTTAAAAAGGCGGGCACGCATCAGGCGCTGGATGATATTCGCGAATCTGTCGCCGAGCTGGCATACTATCGCGAGCACTTTTTGCAGCTTTAGCGTTGAAAGGTGCGCAGGAAAACAGCAGGTTGCTGCTTTAATCGGCAAACGAATCGAAAGCGCAAAATTTTGCTTTTAGACTCTTGCAGCAGCAATAATTTCTCGTATAATGCGCACCCCGTACCGATGAAGAATTTATGCAACGGTACAAGGCGCGGGAATAGCTCAGTTGGTAGAGCACGACCTTGCCAAGGTCGGGGTCGCGAGTTCGAGTCTCGTTTCCCGCTCCAAAATTTGTTTGCAGTACCTTTCCTAAGCGGGAATAGCTCAGTTGGTAGAGCACGACCTTGCCAAGGTCGGGGTCGCGAGTTCGAGTCTCGTTTCCCGCTCCAAAATGTGTTTAGCAGTACCTTTCCTGTGCGGGAATAGCTCAGTTGGTAGAGCACGACCTTGCCAAGGTCGGGGTCGCGAGTTCGAGTCTCGTTTCCCGCTCCAAATTTTACATCGCTAAAAATCATACGCTTAGCTTAAGCCGTTGATGATCGCCGCGTAACGCTGCGCTTATCAGGTTATCCACAGCGCTTCAGCCGTGTTTTTCCGCTGCTCTGGGCGATCTGTAAAACTATTTTAAACAGAGTTATCCACAAGTTGCCCTGCGCTCTGCTGCGCTATCCACATTATCATTTATACACATTCTCTATTTAACTCATTGAATTATCATGTAATGAGTATATTTCATTTTGTTAAAATCAGCCTTGACTCGCTCTGTGTCAGTTGAATGACAACAGCTTTTTATTTTTATACACAGCTTGTGGAAAAGTAGCTGACGATTTGCATTGATTAATCATGCATCGCGCGGCAAACCCTTCTCAATAGCGCGTACCAGCCGTTTTTGCTGTGCGGGCTGCACCTCTATCGTCAGCGCCTGCTGTTTTTCCTGTTGCTGAACCAGCGCCCACTCAATATGTTCATCAAGCAGCGGGTTTTCGCCCAGCCGCTTCTTCAGCACCTCTGCGATTTCCGCACGCCAGGGCGCATTGCCCAGCGCCACGGCGATATTGCGCAGCCAGCGCAGGTGGCCGATACGGCGTATTGCCGAGCCTTCCGTCACGCGTAAAAAGGTTTTTTCATCCCACTGAAACAGCGTCATCAGCTCCGGCGCATGCAGCGCAGCGCGCGGCGAGAAGTCCGTTTCATCGCTGAGTTGCCCGTAGCGATTCCACGGACAGATCAGCTGACAGTCGTCGCAGCCGTAAATACGGTTACCCATAAGCGGACGCAGCGCTTCCGGAATCGCCCCTTCAAGCTCAATGGTGAGATAGGAGATGCAGCGGCGCGCGTCTACCACGTAGGGTTCGACGATAGCGTTGGTCGGACAAATCGTCATACAGGCGACGCAGCGGCCGCACTGCTCTTCCTGCGGCGCGTCAATCGGCAGCGGCAGATCGATCAGCAGCTCGCCGAGAAAAAACCATGAGCCTGCTTCGCGGTTCAGGATCAGCGAATGTTTGCCGGTCCAGCCCAGGCCCGCTTTGGCCGCCAGAGGGCGTTCCAGCACTGGCGCAGAGTCGACAAAGGGGCGGAAATTGAGCTCGCCGCACTTTTCCTGAATCATTTCTCCGAGCTTTTTCAGACGATTGCGCAATACTTTGTGGTAATCACGTCCCAGAGCGTAGCGGCTGACATAGCCGAGTTGCGGGTTTTTCAGCGTGCTGGCAAAGGCGGCTTTCGCCGGAAGGTAGTTCATGCGTACGCTGATCACGCGCAGCGTGCCGGGCAGCAGTTCATGTGGATGCGCACGCATCATGCCGTGGCGCGCCATCCACTCCATTTCGCCGTGATACTGTTTGTCCAGCCACGCCTGCAGACGCGGTTCTTCCGCGCTGAGATCGGTGTCGGTGATGCCGACCTGCTGAAAGCCGAGATCCTTGCCCCACTGTTTAATCTGTTGAGCAAGCTGATGAAGATCGAGAGGGTATGACATGAGTAACCAGGAATCGAAAGCAAACGGTCGCAGTTTACCATATTCCGTCTGGCCTGCGCAGGCTCTGCGCCAGCTGGAGCGCGATGGCGCCGACGCGCTGGGCATTACTCTGTACGAGCTGATGCAGCGCGCGGGGCAGGCGGCGTTCGGGCTGGCGCGCGCGCAGTGGCCGCAGGCGAGCAACTGGTTAATCCTCTGCGGTCACGGCAATAACGGCGGCGATGGCTATGTGGTAGCGCGGCTGGCGCAGGCGGCGGGCTGTGCGGTGACGCTGCTGGCGTGCGAAAGCGATAAGCCGCTGCCGGATGAGGCGCAGCGCGCGCGCGAAGCCTGGCTCGAAGCGGGAGGCGATATTCATGCCGCTGACGCCGCCTGGCCGGAAGAGGTTGATCTCATTATCGATGCGCTGCTCGGCACCGGCATTAATCGCGCGCCTGCCGAACCTTACCTCAGTCTGATCAAGCAGGCGAACGCGCACGCCGCGCCAGTGCTGGCGATCGATATGCCGTCGGGGCTGTCGGCGGCGACCGGCTGCGCGCCGGGCGAGGCGATTAACGCCACGCAGACGCTAAGCGTCATTGCGCTTAAGCCTGGCCAGATTACCGGCAAAGCGCGCGATCTTATCGGCGAGCTGCGCTATGCCGATCTCGGATTAGGCGCTTTTCTTGCCGGTGAAAACGCCCCCATGGCGCGCTTCGACGCCAGCTTTTTGTCGCACTGGCTAAAGCCGCGAAAGCCCACGTCGCATAAAGGCAATCATGGCCGTCTGCTGGTAGTGGGCGGCGATACCGGCACCGCAGGCGCGATTCGCATGACGGCGGAAGCGGCGCTGCGCAGCGGATCGGGGCTGGTGCGCGTACTGACGCATCGCGATAATATTGCGCCGATATTGACGGCGCGCCCGGAAATCATGGTGGACGAACTGACCGACGAGGCGCTGCAAAGCGGACTGGAGTGGGCGGATGTTATCGCCATTGGCCCGGGACTGGGCCAGCGCGAATGGGGACAGAATGCGCTGAAAGCGGTCGAAGCCAGTGAAAAGCCGATGCTTTGGGACGCGGATGCGCTTAACCTGCTGGCAATAAATGCGCAGAAACGTCAGAATCGCATCATTACGCCACACCCAGGCGAAGCGGCGCGACTGCTGGGTATTAAGACCAGCGAAGTCGAGAGCGATCGCCTTCTTGCCGCGCAGAAGTTAACGATGCGCTACGGCGGGGTAGTGGTGTTAAAAGGCGCTGGCACGATTATCGCCAGCGAGCAGGGCGAAATGGCCTTCGCCGACGTCGGCAATGCCGGCATGGCCTCCGGCGGCATGGGTGACGTATTGAGTGGTATTATCGCCTCGATGATGGGGCAGCAGCTTGCGCTGTTCGATGCGGCCTGCGCAGGCTGCGTGGCGCACGGCGCGGCAGCGGACGCAGTGGCGGCGCGACGTGGTACGCGCGGCATGTTGGCAACAGATTTATTCGAGCTGCTTTGGCAGTTTGTTAATCCAGAGATGACCCAATAATAAAGCATGAAGACCTGTGTTATTTCCTTGCCCGATGAGGCGGCGACCCTCGATCTGGGCGCTCAGCTGGCCCGCGCCTGTACCGGCGCGGCGGTAATCTATCTCTATGGCGACCTGGGCGCGGGTAAAACGACCTTCAGCCGTGGATTTTTGCAGGCGCTCGGCCACCAGGGCAACGTTAAAAGCCCGACCTACACGCTGGTAGAACCCTATCAGCTCGGTGAGCGCGCGCTTTATCACTTCGATCTCTATCGGCTGGCCGATCCGGAAGAGCTGGAATTTATGGGCATCCGCGACTACTTCACCGGTGACGCAATCTGTCTGGTCGAGTGGCCGCAGCAGGGCGCTGGCGTCCTGCCCCCGCCCGATCTGGCGCTGACGCTGAGCTACGTCGGCGCTGCGCGCGAGGCGCGTCTTGAAGCGCACTCTGCGCTGGGTGAGACCCTGACAGAGCAGGTGGCGCAGGCATGATCGCAAGGATGAAAAGCGCGCTGCTGCTACTCTGTCTGGCTGCGGTGCCTGCGCTGGCCGCCAGCCTTTCCGATATTAAAGTGGAGAACGGCGACAGTCAGGCGACGGTTACCCTGAGCTTCGCCGGACAGCCGGTATACGGCTACTTTCCGCTGCGCAATCCGGATCGCGTGGTGCTGGATATTCGCCAGAGCGGCGTGATTCAGGGATTGCCGCTGAACTTCAGCGGCGAAAATATCGTCAGGCGCATTCGCACCAGCACGCCAAAAGATAAGCAGAGCATTCGGCTGGTCTTTGAACTGACGCAGCCGGGCAAAACCCGCGCGGTCACCCAGCGTAACGGCAGCAGCTATAACGTGGTGTTTACCATTCAGGGCAGGCAGCGTGTCACCCGCGCCGCGCCCGTGTCGACCGCAGCAACGGAGACACCGGGCCGCGTAACGCCGCGCCAGGGCGCCGCTAACCCGTTTAACGCCAACCAGGTCACCGCGGTCAGCAATTCCAACACCACGACGCGTCCAGGCAATGCGATGCCCACCAGCAACGATACGGTGATTGTCGCGATCGACGCGGGCCACGGCGGCCAGGATCCCGGCGCGACCGGACAGCGCGGCCTGCATGAAAAGAACGTGACTATCGCTATCGCGCGCAAGCTGAAGGTGCTGCTGAACAACGATCCGATGTTCAAAGGGGTGCTGACGCGCGACGGCGACTACTTTATTTCGGTGATGGGCCGTTCCGAGGTAGCGCGTAAAGAGAATGCCAACCTGCTGGTCTCTATTCACGCCGACTCGGCGCCGAGCCACAGCGCTACCGGCGCCTCGGTATGGGTGCTCTCTAACCGCCGCGCCAACAGCGAAATGGCGAACTGGCTGGAGCAGCGCGAGAAACAGTCCGAACTATTGGGCGGCGCCGGGGATCTGCTGGCGAACAGCCAGGCGGATCCCTATCTCAGCCAGGCGGTGCTTGATCTCCAGTTTGGCCACTCGCAGCGCGTCGGCTATGACGTCGCGGTGAAGGTGCTGCAACAGCTGCGCGGCGTTTCGCCGCTGCATAAACGTTTGCCGGAGCACGCCAGCCTCGGCGTGCTGCGTTCGCCGGATATTCCCTCGCTGTTAGTAGAAACCGGCTTTATCAGTAATGCTTCGGAGGAGCGACTGCTCGGCAGTAGCGCTTACCAGGATAAAATTGCGATGGCTATCTACAAAGGCCTGCGCAATTATTTCCTGGCGCACCCGCTACAATCGCTCCCAAAGGAGGAAAACCGTCCGCTCGGCTCATCGCCGACGGTGAGCGTCGCCAGTAATCCGGCGACCGGCACCACGCAGTATACCGGCGCGGTGCAGCGTCATACGGTGACCCGCGGCGAAACGCTCTCCGGCATCGCCGCGAAGTATGGCGTCAGCATGGGCACGCTGCGCGACATGAACCGGCTTAAGCGCGATGTGGTCTGGGTCGGACAGCGCCTGAAGGTGCCGGCCAGCAACAGCGTGGCCGCGCGCGCGCCGACGCGTCATAAAGTGGTGCGGGGCGACTCGCTGACGGCAATCGCCGCGCATTACGGCGTCAGCCCGCAGGCGATCATCCAGGCGAACAATATGAAGTCCTCGAACGTTATGTTGGGGCAAACCCTGAAAATCCCCGCCTCCTGACGGTCAGCCCGGCCAGGCGCCGGGCCAGCTCAACAAGGATAATCACCATGCCCATTCAAATTTTACCGCCGCAGCTGGCTAATCAGATTGCGGCGGGCGAAGTCGTCGAGCGCCCGGCCTCGGTGGTAAAAGAGCTGGTGGAGAACAGTCTTGACGCCGGCGCGACGCGTATCGACATCGATATTGAAAAAGGCGGCGCGAAGCTCATCCGCATTCGCGATAACGGCTGCGGCATCAGTAAAGAGGAGCTGGCGATGGCGCTGGCGCGTCACGCCACCAGTAAAATCGCCTCGCTCGACGATCTTGAGGCCATTATGAGCCTGGGATTTCGCGGCGAAGCGCTCGCCAGCATCAGCTCGGTTTCACGCTTAACCTTAACCTCGCGCACCCAGGCACAGAGCGAAGCCTGGCAGGCTTACGCCGAAGGCCGCGAGATGGAGGTGACGGTTAAACCCGCGGCGCACCCGTGCGGCACCACGCTGGAAGTGCTCGATCTCTTCTACAACACGCCCGCGCGCCGGAAATTCATGCGCACCGAGAAAACCGAGTTCGGCCATATCGACGAGGTCATCCGTCGTATCGCGCTGGCGCGTTTTGACGTTTCGATCTCGCTCAGCCACAACGGCAAGCTGATGCGGCAGTACCGCGCGGTCAGCGACGAGGCGCAGCGCGAGCGGCGGCTGGGCGCGATTTGCGGCGCGACCTTTATGCAGCATGCGCTGCGCATCGACTGGCAGCACGACGATTTGCTGCTGCGCGGCTGGGTGGCCGATCCGGCCGGATCGCGCCAGCTGACCGATATTCAGTATTGCTACGTCAACGGCCGTATGATGCGTGACAAGCTGATCAACCATGCGATACGCCAGGCTTTTCAGACCCAGCTTCAGGCCGACCAGCAGCCTGCTTACGTGCTCTATCTGGAAATCGATCCGCATCAGGTAGACGTCAACGTTCATCCCGCCAAGCATGAGGTGCGCTTTCACCAGTCACGGCTGGTGCACGACTTTATCTTCCAGGGGGTAATGAGCGTCCTGCAGGCGAGCAGCGCGCCGACCCTGCCAGCGGTAGAGACGCAAGAGCCTGCGCCGCGCTGGCAGCCGGAGAATCGTCAGGCGGCAGGCGGCAACCACTTTTCTCAGCCCGCCGCGCCGCGCCGCAGCGAAGGCGGAAGCGGGAGTGGAAGCGGCGGCGGCGGCGGAAACGCGCAGCCGGGCTGGCAAAATAAAGAGAACAGCTACAGCAAGCGCGAAGGCGCGGTCTATCAGCAACTGCTGAAAACGCCGGCGTCGGGCCAGCGCACACCGGCTGAACCGGTCGCGCCGCGCGCGCAGCCTGTCGACGCGCCGTTGACGTCGCATGCCCAGAGCTTCGGCCGCGTATTGACGGTTGTGCGGGAGCGTTATGCGCTGCTGGAACAGGAGCAGCGACTGCAGCTGCTTTCGCTGCCGGTGGCGGCGCGCTGGGTACGGCATGCGCAGCTACAGCCAGGCGAGGCGGGATTGAAGCCGCAGCCGCTGCTGATCCCGGTGCGCATGAAGGTTGCCCGGCCGGAGCGTCAGATCGCCGCAGATAAGCAGGGCCTGCTGCAGGAGATGGGCATCGATCTGCAGCCGGAAGGCGATCACGTTACGCTGCGCGCGGTGCCTTTACCCTTACGCACGCAAAATTTACAAATCCTGATCCCAGAGCTGTTAGGCTACCTTGCACAGCAGCCGGAGAGCGATGCCCCGCAGCTGGCTCACTGGCTGGCGCGACGTTGCGAGACGGAAACCTCCCTCTGGAATCACTCGCAGGCGATTGCGCTGCTGACAGATCTCGAAAGGCTCTGTCCGCAATTGTTAAAATCGCCGCCTTCAGGCCTGATTCAGACTATAGATATTGAGAGCGCGCTTGCCGCATTTAAGCATGAGTGAACAAAACCAGGCTGGCCGACCGAAGGCTATATTTTTGATGGGGCCAACCGCCTCGGGCAAAACCGCGCTGGCAATTGCATTAAGAAAGCAGCTGCCGGTGGAACTTATCAGCGTTGACTCTGCCTTAATCTATCGCGGGATGGATATCGGCACGGCTAAACCCTCGGCTGAAGAGCTGGCCCAGGCGCCCCATCGCCTGCTGGACATTCGCGATCCGTCGGAAGCCTATTCAGCCGCCGACTTTCGTCGCGATGCGCTGGCGGCCATGGAGGAGATCGTTCAGAACGGCCGTATACCGCTGCTTGTTGGCGGAACTATGCTCTATTTCAAGGCATTACTGGAAGGATTGTCGCCGCTCCCCTCGGCCGATCCGGAGGTGCGTCAGCGCATAGAGCAAATGGCGCGTGAAAAAGGGTGGGATGAGCTGCATCGTCAGCTGTGTGAAATCGACCCGGTGGCCGGGGGGCGTATTCATCCGAATGATCCGCAGAGACTTTCGCGAGCACTGGAAGTTTTTTTTATTTCGGGTAAAACTTTAACGGAACTGACAAAAACATCCGGCGAAGCGTTACCCTACGATGTGTATCAGTTCGCCATCGCCCCCGCGACCCGTGAACTGCTGCATCAGCGTATCGCACTGCGCTTTCAGCAGATGCTGGCGTCGGGATTTGAAGCGGAGGCTCGGGCCCTGTTTGCACGAGGTGATTTGCATACGGATATGCCTTCCATTCGCTGTGTCGGTTATCGTCAGATGTGGTCATATCTGGCTGGCGAGATCGATTACGACGAGATGGTTTATCGAGGAATTTGCGCGACCCGGCAGCTCGCTAAACGCCAGATGACCTGGTTACGCGGCTGGGAAAATGTCCGCTGGCTTGACAGCGACAGCCCAGAATCCGCGCGTAACGAGGTGCTTCAGGTTCTTAGTGCGAAGCATGGGTGATTGTGTACAATTGGCTGGTTATCGTGCGCAAATTTTTACGCAGTATTTTCAGGACTTCGGTTCTACAAGTAATAAACAACAAGCATATAAGGAAAAGATAGAATGGCTAAGGGGCAATCATTACAAGACCCGTTTTTGAACGCACTGCGTCGTGAACGTGTTCCGGTTTCGATTTATTTGGTCAACGGTATCAAGCTGCAGGGACAAATTGAGTCTTTCGATCAATTCGTGATTTTGTTGAAGAACACGGTAAGCCAGATGGTTTACAAGCACGCCATTTCTACCGTGGTTCCATCACGCCCGGTTTCTCACCACAGCAACAATGCTGGTGGCGGCAGCAATAACTACCATCACGGCGGTAGCAACGCTTCTGCACAGTCGCAGCCACAACAAGACGGCGATAACGCGGAATAACGCGCTACCCGTACAAGCCAGGGCGGGAGAACGCAGAACGTTTTCCGTCCTGGTCTTCTATTTTATAAGCGAGGTTATAGCTTGTTTGACCGTTATGATGCCGGTGAGCAGGCCGTACTGGTACACATCTGGTTCTCCCAAGACAAAGAGATGGAAGATCTGCAGGAATTTGAAACCCTGGTTTCTTCTGCGGGCGTAGAAGCGCTGCAAGTGATTACTGGCAGTCGCAAAGCGCCACATCCCAAATATTTTGTCGGTGAAGGAAAGGCAGCTGAAATTGCCGATGCGGTAAAATCGAGTGGAGCATCGGTCGTTTTATTCGATCATGCCTTAACCCCTGCGCAGGAACGTAATCTGGAGCGCCTGTGCGAATGCCGAGTCATTGACCGTACTGGTCTCATCCTGGATATTTTTGCCCAACGCGCCCGCACGCATGAAGGTAAGCTGCAGGTCGAGCTGGCCCAGCTGCGCCATCTTGCTACCCGCCTGGTACGCGGCTGGACGCACCTTGAACGCCAGAAAGGCGGTATCGGCTTGCGCGGTCCGGGCGAAACGCAGCTGGAAACCGACCGCCGTTTGCTGCGTAATCGAATCAGCCAGATTTTGTCCCGGCTTGAGCGCGTAGAAAAACAGCGCGAGCAGGGACGTCAGGCGCGCGCTAAAGCGGATGTGCCGACCGTGTCGCTGGTCGGCTATACCAACGCCGGTAAATCCACCTTATTCAATGCCATTACCTCCGCGAACGTCTATGCGGCGGACCAGCTGTTTGCAACCCTTGATCCGACCCTGCGCCGTCTGAACGTCGTAGACGTCGGCGAAGTAGTGCTGGCCGATACCGTCGGCTTTATCCGTCATCTGCCCCATGACCTGGTGGCCGCGTTTAAAGCGACACTGCAGGAAACGCGTCAGGCGACGCTGCTGCTGCATGTGATCGACGCCGCCGACGTGCGTGTAAACGAGAACATCGAAGCGGTCGATGCGGTGCTGGAAGAGATCGAGGCGGATGAGATCCCCACGCTGCTGGTAATGAACAAAATCGATATGCTGGACGGATTCGTGCCGCGCATCGACCGTGATGAAGAAGATCTGCCGATCCGCGTCTGGCTTTCAGCGCAGAGCGGCGAAGGCATACCGCTGCTATGGCAGGCGCTTTCTGAGCGGCTGGCGGGCGAAATCGCGCAGTTCGAGCTGCGCCTGCCGCCGGAAGCGGGCCGCCTGCGCAGCCGCTTCTATCAGCTGCAGGCCATTGAAGATGAATGGAATGAAGAAGATGGCGGCGTCGGGTTACGCGTGCGTATGCCGATGGTTGACTGGCGACGCCTGTGCAAGCAGGAACCGGCGCTGCTCGATTACATAGTTTGACACGTTGCCCAAACGTCCTTACGCAATAGCGTGTATGGTGTAGCAGGCGGCTGCCGTTTTTCTGGGATGATTCTCCCTGTCCGTTTACGCCGGTAAATAGCGGGGTGAACGAAGGCAGCCAACAACAGCTACAGCCTGAAAGCTGCAGGGTAAACAGCGCACTAACAATAAATGGAGTAGAACATGGCGTGGAATCAGCCCGGTAATAACGGACAGGACCGCGACCCGTGGGGAAGCAGCAATAATAAAGGCGGCAACTCTGGGGGAAACAAAGGCGGTCGTGAACAGGGACCTCCGGATCTGGATGATATCTTCCGTAAGTTGAGCAAAAAGCTCGGCGGACTGGGCGGTGGCAAACAGGGTGACAATGGTCAGCGCAGCGGCGGCGGCGGTGGCAAACTGGTTGGTATCGTCGCTGTCGCGGCGGTGGTTATCTGGGCCGCCAGTGGATTCTACACCATCAAAGAAGCGGAGCGTGGGGTCGTTACGCGCTTCGGCAAGTTCAGTCATCTGGTTGAGCCAGGCCTGAACTGGAAACCCACCTTTATCGATCAGGTGCGTGCAGTGAACGTTGAAGCGGTGCGCGAGCTTGCCGCATCGGGCGTGATGCTGACCTCCGATGAGAATGTGGTGCGCGTCGAGATGAACGTGCAGTACCGCGTAACCGATCCTGAACGCTACCTGTTCGCCGTCACCAGCGCGGACGACAGCCTGCGCCAGGCGACCGACAGCGCGCTGCGCGGCGTTATTGGCCGCTCCACTATGGACCGTATCCTGACCGAAGGGCGTACCGTCGTGCGTAGCGATACGCAGCGCGAAATTGACGAAACCATTCGTCCTTACAACATGGGCATCACGCTGCTGGACGTCAACTTCCAGGCGGCGCGTCCGCCGGAAGAGGTGAAAGCCGCATTTGACGATGCGATCGCCGCGCGCGAAAACCGCGAGCAGTATGTGCGCGAGGCGGAAGCCTACGCGAACGAAGTACAGCCGCGTGCGAATGGCCAGGCGCAGCGTATTCTCGAAGAGGCGCGCGCTTATAAGGAACGGACCGTGCTGGAAGCGCAGGGCGAAGTGGCGCGCTTCGCTAAGCTGCTGCCTGAGTACAAGGCGGCACCGGCTATTACCAAAGAGCGTCTCTATATCGAGACCATGGAACGCGTGCTGAGCCATACCCGCAAAGTGCTGGTTAACGATCGCAGCAATAACCTGATGGTACTGCCGCTCGACCAGCTGATGCGCGGCGCAAGCAGCGCGGCGCAGGGCGGCCAGAAAGGCGCGAGTCTGACTACACTGCCCGCTTCGCCCGGCAGCACTGCCAGCCGCAGCGACACGTCAGCCTACAGTCCAGACAGCATCATGGATCAGCGTCGGGCCAATGCTCTGCGCAACGATACCCAGCGCGAAGGGAGAGAGTAATCGATGCGTAAGCCCATAATTGTAGTCATTATTGTTGTACTGGTGGCGCTCTACGCTTCACTGTTCGTGGTACAGGAAGGCGAGCGCGGTATCGTCATGCGCTTCGGTAAAGTGCTGCGCGACGATGAAAACAAACCGCAGGTGTTCGCGCCGGGTCTGCATATGAAAGTCCCTTTCCTTGAGACGGTAAAAACGCTGGACGCGCGTATTCAGACCATGGACAACCAGGCGGATCGTTTCGTCACCAAAGAGAAGAAAGACCTGATTGTTGATTCCTATATCAAATGGCGCATCAGCGATTTCAGCCGCTACTACCTGGCGACGGGCGGCGGCGACGTATCACAGGCGGAAGTGCTGCTGAAACGTAAGTTCAGCGACCGTCTGCGTTCCGAGATGGGGCGTCTTGACGTTAAAGACATCGTGACGGACTCCCGCGGCCGTCTGACCACCGACGTGCGCGATGCGCTGAATACCGGCAGCGCCGGCAACGACGATGACGTGCAGACGCCAGCGGCTGATGACGCTATCGCTAGCGCGGCGGCGCGCGTCGAGCGCGAAACCAACAGCAAAGAGCCGGCAATCAATCCAAACAGCATGGCGGCGCTGGGTATTCAGGTTGTTGACGTTCGCATTAAGCAGATCAACCTGCCGACCGAGGTTTCGGACGCGATTTACAACCGTATGCGCGCCGAACGTGAAGCGGTAGCGCGCAGCCAGCGCTCGCAGGGTCAGGAAGAGGCGGAAAAACTGCGTGCTCAGGCGGACTATCAGGTTACCCGCACGCTGGCGGAAGCGCAGCGCAGCGCGCTGATTACGCGCGGCGACGGCGATGCCGAGGCGGCGAAACTCTTCGCTGACGCGTTCAGTCAGGATCCGGACTTCTACGCTTTTATCCGCAGCCTGCGCGCCTATGAGAACAGCTTCGAAGGCAATCAGGACGTGATGGTGCTCAGCCCGGATAGCGATTTCTTCCGATATATGAAAGCGCCCTCTAACGCGACGCGATAAGAACTGCTATAACCTACGGGCCGACAATAATGTCGGCCTTTTTTTTGGAATGGTAAATGAATAAAACCATATGGATGGCGCTGGCGCTGGTACTGGTGCTGGAAGGCCTGGGTCCGATGTTTCTGCCGCGCATCTGGCGCCGTATGATCCTCAGCATGGCGCAGCTGCCGGATCGTCTGCTGCACCGTTTCGGCGGCGGGCTGGTGGTCGCGGGCGTGGTGATTTATTACATGCTCAGCGCGCACAGCGGTGCCTGAATCTTTTATCCGTCGGCTAAATTGTGCCTTTTGCGTTCCGTTTCCCCAGGATGTTGTAGTGAGCAAAATTCGGGCGAAAAATGCGCGCAAACGTATGCTAAAAGTGCTGAAAGCAGCAAGATCAGATGGTAGAATCCATTTTTAAGCAATCGGTGATTTTGAAAATGGGTAAGAACGTCGTCGTACTGGGCACCCAATGGGGTGACGAAGGCAAAGGTAAAATTGTAGACCTTCTGACTGAACGCGCTAACTATGTTGTGCGCTACCAGGGTGGCCACAATGCAGGCCATACGCTTGTCATCAACGGTGAAAAAACCGTCCTCCATTTAATTCCATCCGGCATCCTGCGCGAAAACGTAACCAGCATTATCGGTAACGGCGTGGTGCTTTCGCCTGAAGCTCTGATGAAAGAGATGAAAGGCCTGGAAGAGCGTGGCGTACCGGTACGCGAACGTCTGCTGATTTCTGAAGCCTGCCCGCTGATCCTGCAATACCATGTCGCGATGGATCTGGCGCGCGAAAAAGCGCGCGGCGCCAAAGCTATCGGCACCACCGGTCGCGGCATCGGCCCGGCCTATGAAGATAAAGTGGCGCGCCGCGGTCTGCGCGTCGGCGATCTCTTCAATAAAGAGACCTTCGCCGTCAAGCTGAAAGAGATTGTCGATTACTACAACTTCCAGCTGGTTAACTACTACAAAGAAGATGCGGTCGACTACGACAAAGTGCTGCGCGACGTGCTGGCGGTTGCCGACGTGTTGACCAGCATGGTGGTTGATGTCTCTGACCTGCTGGATACGGCGCAGAAGCGCGGCGACCTGATTATGTTCGAAGGCGCGCAGGGCACGCTGCTGGATATCGATCACGGCACCTATCCCTATGTGACGTCCTCTAACACCACCGCTGGCGGCGTGGCGACCGGTTCGGGCATTGGTCCGCGCTGCGTCGATTACGTGCTGGGCATCGTTAAGGCTTACTCAACGCGCGTCGGTGCGGGCCCGTTCCCGACCGAACTCTTTGACGATATCGGCGAGTTCCTGTGCGCCAAGGGCAACGAGTTCGGCGCGACCACCGGTCGTCGTCGTCGCACCGGCTGGCTGGATGCGGTCGCGGTGCGTCGCGCGGTACAGATCAACTCCCTGTCAGGTTTCTGCATGACCAAGCTGGACGTGCTGGATGGCCTGAAAGAAGTAAAAATCTGCGTGGGCTATCGCCTGCCGGATGGCCGCGAAGTTACCACCACGCCGCTGGCGGCGGAAAACTGGGAAGGCATTGAGCCGATTTATGAAACCCTGCCGGGCTGGAGCGAAACCACATTTGGCGTGAAAACGCTGGAAGGTCTGCCGCAGGCCGCACGCGACTACATTAAACGCGTTGAAGAAGTGACGGGCGTACCGGTTGATATTATCTCTACCGGCCCGGACCGTAGCGAAACCATGATTCTGCGCGATCCGTTCGACGCATAATCCTGCACAGGCCGGAGCTGCTCCGGCCTCTGTTTCCCCGCTTAGCAAGCCGCTTATCATCCCTTCGCTTTATCACATCGCCGTTCGGCTGAAAAAAACACACTCTGGGTTCGACTCTGGTTTATCATCTAGAGTAACCGCAAGCCGGTTTACTATTAAAATCAACCGCAACGCGGACGAAGTTAATCAACACGCCATGGGTGATTCACTGAGGTAATTGTGCAGCTGACAAGTTTTACCGATTATGGTCTGCGAGCTTTAATTTATATGGCCAGTTTGCCGGAAGGCAGAATGACGAGTATTACTGAAGTCACTGAGACCTACGGCGTGTCGCGCAACCATATGGTTAAAATCATTAATCAACTCAGCCGTGCGGGTTTTATCGCCGCGACGCGCGGCAAAAATGGCGGCATCCGTCTTGGGATGGATCCGCATGATATCGTCATCGGTGATGTGGTGCGCAAAATGGAGCCGCTACAGCTTGTAGACTGCGGCGCCTGCGCCATCACGCCAGCCTGCCGCTTAAGAAAAGCGCTAAACGACGCGGTACAGCTGTTTCTGCGGGAACTGGACAGCTACACGCTGGCAGACTTAGTCGAGGGCAACGAACCCTTATACCAAATTTTATTGTCCGAACCGCCGGTGGCAATGAATCTGAAATGACATCGGAGGAACCGCTATGTCAAACGATCCTTTTCAGCAAAGAGAAGCTGAAAAATATGAAAACCCTATTCCGAGCCGTGAATTTATTCTGGCTCATCTGGAAAAACGCGAAAAACCTGCCAGCCGCGACGAGCTGGCGCAGGAACTGAACCTCACCGACGAAGAGCACCTGGAAGCGTTGCGTCGTCGTCTGCGCGCCATGGAGCGCGACGGCCAGCTGGTCTTTACCCGTCGCCAGTGCTATGCGCTGCCGGAACGGCTCGATCTGCTGCGCGGCAAGGTCATCGGCCACCGCGACGGCTACGGCTTTCTGCGCGTAGAGGGCCAGAAGGATGACCTCTATCTCTCTGCCGAGCAGATGAAAATGTGTATGCACGGCGATGTTATCCTGGCGCAGCCGCTGGGCGCCGATCGCAAAGGACGCCGCGAAGCGCGCGTCGTGCGCGTGCTGGAGCCGCGCAACAACCAAATCGTCGGCCGTTACTTCACCGATGCGGGCGCGGGCTTTGTCGTGCCGGACGACAGCCGTCTCAGCTTTGACATTCTTATTCCGCCGGAAGAGACGCTGCAAGCCCGTATGGGCTCGGTCGTTGTGGTCGAGCTGATGCAGCGTCCGACGCGCCGCACCAAAGCCATTGGTAAAGTCGCGGAGATCCTCGGCGACAATATGGGCACCGGCCTCGCGGTCGATATGGCCTTGCGCACCCATGAAATTCCGCACAGCTGGCCGCCTGAAGTAGAGAAACAGGTCAGCAAGCTCAGCGAAGAGGTGCCTGAAGAGGCGAAAAGAGGGCGTATCGATCTGCGTAAGCTGCCGCTGGTCACTATCGACGGCGAAGATGCGCGCGATTTCGACGATGCGGTCTACTGCGAGAAAAAACGCGGCGGCGGCTGGCGCCTGTGGGTCGCCATCGCCGACGTCAGCTACTATGTGCGTCCCGGCACGCCGCTGGATGACGAAGCGCTTCAGCGCGGCACCTCAGTCTATTTCCCGTCGCAGGTGGTCCCCATGCTGCCGGAAGTGCTCTCCAACGGGCTCTGCTCGCTGAATCCGCAGGTCGATCGCCTCTGCATGGTGTGCGAGATGACTATCTCCTCCGCGGGCAAGCTGACCGGCTTTAAGCACTATGAAGCAGTAATGAACTCGCACGCGCGTCTGACTTACACCAAAGTGTGGAATATCCTGCAGGGCAACCCGGAGCTGCGCGAACAGTACGCGCCGTTGCTGAAGCCGCTGGAAGAGCTGCACAGCATGTATAAGGTGCTGGAAAAAGCGCGCGAGTCGCGCGGCGGCATCTCGTTTGAGACCGAAGAAGCGAAGTTTATCTTCAATGCGGAACGTCGTATTGAACGCGTAGAGCGCACCGTGCGCAACGACGCACACAAGCTGATCGAAGAGTGCATGATCCTCGCCAACATCGCCTCGGCGCGCTTTGTCGAGAAACATCAGGAACCAGCGCTGTTCCGCGATCACGATCGTCCCAGCGACGACAGCATTACCAGCTTCCGCACCGTGCTCAACGAACTGGGCCTCTCGCTGCCAGGCGGCACCAAACCGGAACCGATCGACTACGCCGAGCTGCTGACGCAGATCGCCGATCGTCCAGATGCGGAAATGCTGCAGACCATGCTGCTGCGCTCAATGAAGCAGGCGGTCTACGATCCGGAAAACCGCGGACACTTCGGTCTGGCGCTGCAGTCATATGCGCACTTTACCTCGCCGATCCGTCGTTATCCCGACCTGCTGCTGCACCGCGCCATTAAATATCTGCTGGCGCAGGCCGAAGGCGAGGTGAAAGGTAACACCACGGCGACCGGCGGCTACCACTATGAGATGCAGCAGATGCTGCAGCTGGGTCAGCACTGTTCCATGACGGAGCGCCGTGCTGACGAGGCCACGCGCGACGTCGCCGACTGGCTGAAATGCGACTTTATGCAGGATCAGGTTGGCAACACCTTTAACGGCGTGATCTCCAGCGTGACCGGCTTCGGCTTCTTTGTGCGCCTGAACGATCTCTTTATCGACGGACTGGTGCACGTCTCTTCGCTGGACAACGACTACTACCGCTTCGATCCGGTGGGGCAGCGTCTGATCGGCGAGTCGGGCGGACGCACTTATCGTCTGGGCGATGCGGTTGAAGTTCGGGTCGAGGCGGTGCATCTGGACGAGCGTAAGATCGACTTCGCGCTGATCTCCAGCCAGCGCCAGCCGCGCGGCGAGGGCAAAACCGCGCGCGACAAGGCGAAGCGCGAAGGCAAAGCGCCGCCGAAGCGTCGTCGTCAGTTAGGTAAAAAAGGCAACTTCGAACCGAACGAAGCTTTCCGCGACGGCAAGTCGACGCCAGAGAAAGGGAAGAAAGAGAAAAAAAGCAAAACCCCGTCGGAAAAAACCCGTAAAATCGCCGCCGCCACCAAGGCGAAGCGCGCCGCGAAAAAGCAGGCCTGATTCGGCCTGATGCGTTAACGGACGCTTTCTGCCGCGCAGAAAGCGTCCGCTGAAGTCCATTCAATTCTTAACTGAGCAGATCGATGAGCGAAATTATTTTTGGTATCCATGCCGTGCAGGCGCTGCTGGAGCGCGATCCCCAGCGCTTCCAGGAAGTCTTTATCCTCAAGGGCCGTGACGATCGTCGCCTGCAGCCGTTGGTGGCGGCGCTGGAAGCTCAGGGCATCGTTATCCAGCTGGCGAACCGCCAGTGGCTGGATGGTCAGGTTGAAGGCGGCGTGCATCAGGGCATTGTGGCGCGCATTAAACCTGGCCGTCAGTACCAGGAAGGCGACCTGCCGGATTTGCTGGCGAGTCTGGAAAAACCGCTGCTGCTGGTGCTGGATGGCGTTACCGATCCGCATAACCTTGGCGCCTGCCTGCGCAGCGCCGACGCCGCAGGCGTGCATGCGGTAATCGTGCCGAAAGATCGTTCCGCCTCGCTCAACGCTACCGCGAAGAAGGTGGCCAGCGGCGCGGCGGAGAACGTGCCGCTGATCCGCGTCACCAACCTGGCGCGCACGCTGCGTCTGCTGCAGGAATACAACATCTGGGTAGTAGGCACCGCTGGCGAAGCGGATCATACGCTCTATCAAAGCAAAATGACCGGGCCAATGGCGCTGGTGATGGGCGCAGAAGGCGAAGGCATGCGCCGTCTGACGCGCGAGCACTGCGACGAGCTGATCAGTATCCCGATGGCGGGCAGCGTTTCATCGCTTAACGTCTCTGTCGCGACCGGTGTCTGCCTGTTCGAAGCGGTACGCCAGCGCGGGGCGTGATCGCCGCCGCAAAACCTTTCAGATCCAGGCATAACCACGCAGCGCTCTCCCATACTTATCGGGACACGCATTGCGAGGAGTGGTTATGACCTGGACAACCCACACCGTTTTTAATCAGCCGCAGCCCCTTAGCAACAGTAATCTCTTTCTCTCCGACACGCCGCTGCGCGAAGCGCTGGCGCGCGAAGGCGCGGAGTGGGATCGCGAGTGGCTGGCGTCGGTAGGCGCGCAGCTTGGGGGCGCCGAGTCGCTGGAGCTGGGACGGCTGGCCAACGCCGCGCCGCCGGAGCTGCAGCGCTACGACGCACGCGGCGTACGCATCGACGAGGTGCGTTTTCATCCCGCCTGGCACCTGCTGATGCAGGGTGTCTGCGCCAGCCGCCTGCACAACCTCAGCTGGCAGCCCGACGTGCTCGATCGCGCCATGGTGGCGCGCGCCGCGCGCTTTATCCTTCACGCTCAGGTCGAGGCGGGCACGCTCTGTCCGGCGACCATGACACACGCCGCCATACCGCTGCTGCAACGCTGGTTGCCCGACGCCTTCAGCGACTGGCGCGACCCGCTGCTCAGCGATCGCTACGACACCCACGCGCTGCCGGGCGATCAGAAGCGCGGTTTGCTGATCGGCATGGGCATGACGGAAAAGCAGGGCGGCAGCGACGTCACCACCAACACCACGCGCGCGGAGCCGCTGGCGGATCGTGCGCCCGGCTCACTCTGGCGCATCACCGGCCATAAATGGTTCTTTTCCGTGCCGCAGAGCGACGCACACCTGATCCTGGCGCAAAGCGGCAATGGATTAAGCTGCTTCTTCCTGCCGCGTCTGCTGCCGGACGGCACGCGCAATGCCATTCGCCTTGAGCGGCTAAAAGATAAGCTGGGCAACCGCGCCAACGCCAGCAGCGAAGCGGAGTTTCAGGACGCTACCGGCTGGCTGCTGGGGGAAGAGGGCGACGGCGTGCGCATGATACTCAAAATGGGCGGTATGACCCGTTTCGACTGCGCCCTCGGCAGCCATGGTCAGATGCGGCGCGCCTTCTCCGTTGCGCTTTACCATGCGCACCAGCGTCAGGTTATGGGTAAAAATCTGGTGGATCAGCCGCTGATGCGCCAGGTGTTAGCGGCGCAGGCGCTGCAGCTTGAGGGGCAAACGGCGCTGCTGATGCGGCTGGCGCGCGCCTGGTCGCAACCGGCGCAGCCGCTGGAAGGCGTGTTCGCGCGGCTCTTCACCCCAGCGGCAAAATATGCTGTCTGCAAAGCGGGAATGCCGTTTGTGGCTGAAGCGATGGAGGTGCTGGGCGGCATCGGCTACTGCGAAGAGAGCGAGCTGCCGCGTCTCTATCGCGATATGCCGGTCAACAGCATCTGGGAGGGATCGGGCAACGTGATGTGCCTGGACGTGCTGCGCGTGCTGCGTAAGCAGTCGGGCGTAATGGAGATGCTGAATCAGGAGTTCGACGCGGTCAGGGGCGTCAATCGCCTGTTTGACGCTGGCTGGCGACAGTTAAAACTGCGCCTGAACCGGCTGCAGGAGAGCCAGGCACGTGACACCGCCCAGCGCCTGTTTCTGCTGGCGACGGGCGCGCAGCTGTTGAAATATGCCGAGCCGCCGCTGGCGGATGCATGGTGCCGGCAGTGGCTCGACAGTCGCGGCGTCCGTCCGCTGGAAAACCTGGTGGCTGAGCGCCTACTGATGCGCGCCAGCGGTGGGTGATGCGCCGTACAGGATCGCCGTGCCGTACCAGTATCCCGGCGTCACCGTTTCGTCCAGCATAATCACCTGATAGTAAACCGCGCCGCGCTGATTGGCCTCCGCCGCCAGCGAACGCTGCGCGTCATCCGGCGAACCGCGTACCTGCGTGGTGATGCTGCCGAGCCTTGGCAAACCGGCGCTCTGCGCGCGCGTGATCTCCTGCGCCTGGTGAGTGGGCGCAGGCGGCGGTTGCGGCGTGGTTTTCATCGCCGAGCAGCCGCTTAACAGCAGCGCCATTGTCAGTAAGTAAGCGTAACGCATAACGTTTCCTCCAGAGGGACGGTGCAGTAAGTGTAAGCCACCGTCCCAAAAGAGGGTCAGGATTTCAGATGAAATACGCTGACTAACTGCGTCAGATGATGACCTTTGTGGCTCAGGTTCTGCGCCGAAGCATCCGCCTGCGCCATCAACTCGCTATTCTCATGGGTCGCCTGACTAATCTGATTCATCGCCAGGTTGACCTGCCCAATGCCTGCCGCCTGCTCCTGCGCTGCGACGTTGATTTCGCTCATCAGCGCCTGCACCTGTTCGATATGCGACACGATATGGGTCATGGCGTCGTGGGTCTGCTGCGACAGCTGGTGACCTTCTGAGACGTTGCGGATCGAGGTGGCGATCAGGCCGTCGATCTCTTTCGCCGCCTGCGCGCTGCGCTGCGCCAGCGCGCGTACTTCCGCCGCCACCACCGCGAAGCCGCGTCCGTGCTCGCCCGCGCGCGCCGCTTCTACCGCCGCGTTAAGCGCGAGGATATTGGTCTGGAAAGCGATGGATTCGATAACGTGCGTGATATCGGCAATGCTCTTAGAAGAGACCTGGATCGCCGACATGGTATTCACCGAACGGCTCACCGTCTGGCTGCCGTGCGTCACCAGGCCGCTCGCTTCCGCTACCAGCGTCATCGCCTGACGCAGGTTATCGGCAGTATGCTCTACCGTCGCGCCGAACTGTTCCATGCTGGCTGAAGTCTCTTCGACGCTGCTCGCCTGGCGACCGATCTGCTCGCTGATATTGAGGCTGCTGGCGGCGATGGTATCGGTGCCGTCGCTGATCTCCTGCGCGGCGACGCGTACCTGGCTGACAATCTTTTCCAGCCCGTCGCCGATGCCGTTAATCGCGCTAATCAGCTGGCCGACTTCATCATGGCGTTGGGTGTCCAGATGCACGCGCAGGTTACCCGCCGCGTACTGCTCGGCCAGGTGGATCACCTGCTGCAGCGGTCGGGTAATGGCGCGGCGGCTATACAGCACGAAGCCCAACGCAAAAATCAGCACCAGCGCCAGGCCGGTCAGTATAAACAGGTTGCGGCTGTGAGTAATCGGCGCCAGCAGCGTGTCGCGGCTCACTTCGCCGACGACAATCCAGTTCCAGCCCGGAAGCTGTTGCCATGCCAGCATTTTGCTTTCGCCATCCAGCTCGACTTCCTGCACGCCCTGCGGCTGGCTCAGCAGCGCCTGCTGCACGCTGGCGTCCCAGGCTGGCTGCTTTCCTTCATTTTGCGCGGCAAAGAGATACTGTCCCTGTGCTGCGCCTGGCGCGCCGTTCAGCACGTAGAAATGGCCGCTGTCGCCCAGCTTGCGCGCCAGCACTTTATCGCGCATCAGCGCGTATTGCTTATCGATTTGTACGCCGACGAACAGGATGCCGATAACTGTACCGCTCTCATCTTTAACCGGCTGATACTGCGTGATGTAACGGTGGCCGAACAGCGTCGCCAGCCCGCGATAGATCTCGCCACGGCTCACGCTTTTCCACGCCGCGCTGCTGCGGTCGAGGCGGGTGCCGATGGCGCGGCTGCCGTCCTCTTTTTTCAGCGAGGTGGAGACACGGTAATAATCATCGCCGTCGCGTACGAAGATGGTGGAAACAGCGGTAGTACGCTGTAAAAAGTCATCGACCGCGACCTGATCGAGGTTCAGGGTTTTGAGTCCGGCGCGCAGGGTCGGGGTCGAGAATTCCCCTACCTGAATGCGCGAGCTCTCGTCGCGGCTAAAGCGCTGCGGTAAAAAGCTGGCGAACAGCTGGGTATAGTTGTCGACCTCTTCGGTGAGGGTGGCGTTAAACATCGTCGCCATTTCGCTGATACCTTGCACCTGATTGTGCATGTCGTCCGTGGCCAGGCTTTGCAGCTGGCGGGAGGCGTTGTGACTTTGGGTCAGTGTCAGGGCGAACAGCAACAGCGCGACGCTGAGAGACGTCAGTACAGACAGCTTAACTCCAAGACTCATGGGGCTGAGAGAGAGACGCTTCATAAGATACCTTTGGATGGGATTTGGGGGATATACGATTAACGGCATCGGCAGCAAAAGGTTTACCCCCTAAATCTTGTAAAGGATTTGTGAAGTTGTTCGCAGATTAAGGTCGGGGCACGTAAACTCAGCGGAGTCGACATCCACAGCGGGGCGAGCATGATTGAACTGAATACAGAACGGCTGGCGGGCATTCAGGTGCTGCACGCCGCGCCAGCGGGCCAGCGCGACGCGGCGCTGCCGACGGTGCTGCTTTACCATGGGTTCACCTCGTCTAAAGAGGTTTACGCTTATCTGGCCGTGGCGCTGGCGCAGGCGGGATTTCGCGCCGTGATGCCTGACGCCGACCTGCACGGCGCGCGCGATAATGGCAACGACGCCGTACGACTCGCCCGTTTCTGGCAGATCCTGCAGCGTAATATTGACGAGATGCCGCAGCTGGAAAACGCGCTGCGCGCCGCTGGCCTGATTGACGGCGACCGCTTCGGCGTGGCGGGCGCGTCGCTGGGAGGCATGACCGCGCTGGGCGCGATGGCGCGCTATCCGCACATCCGCAGCGTCGCCTGTCTGATGGGCTCCGGCTACTTTATGCAGCTGAGCCGGTCGCTCTTTCCGCCGTTGCAGGTGAGCACGCCAGAGGAGCAGGCGCAGTTCGATCGGCTTATGGCGCCGCTGGCGGCTTACGATCCCTGCGAAAAGCTGGCGGCGCTGGCGAACCGGCCGCTGCTGCTGTGGCATGGCGAAGCGGACGACGTGGTGCCTTTCGCCGAAACGGCGCGGTTAGTGGAGGCGCTGCGGGCCAGCGGCGAGGCGGACAATATGACCTTCCTTTCAGAAAAAGCAATTGGCCATAAAATTACCCCTTTCGCTCTGCGCGCGCTGACGGATTTCTTTAAACAGCATCTGTAACGCAGCCGGGCTGGCGGAACCCCGTCAGCCCGTTGCCCTGCAGGTATTACAGCTGATTCGACAATCGCTCCGCCGCGCTGGTGGTGGCGCTGGCGTGCGTATTGCCCGGCGCGTCCAGTCGATTGACGTAGACATAGCCTGAAGCCGCTTTGCTGCTGTTACTTCTTATCTGCTGCGCACAGTCAGTCTGGCTGGCAAGGGCGGGTGGAGACAGGAAGAGACCCAGTAAAGTGGCGATGACGAACGTTTTCATGCCCGACTCCTCACTGATGGGAACACACTCTGCGACGCCGCGAAGCAATCTCGCCGCGCCATGATTAAGTTTAGTGCGCGCCAGCGCCGATACCAGACGGCGACGCTGAACGCCTTTATCAGAAAAACTGATGGAGTGAGGCGCAACCCGATGAATTTCAGGGGTTAGCACATAAAGCCTCTTTAATGACGATTTAATGAAATGTGCGCTTGAGTTTAGCGCCCGGCGTCAGTATGATTACGCGTCAATTTTTCAGCTGCATTCAGGGGCGCGTTACATTCATCGAATGTTTCACGACCTATAACGTTCCTTGCTTCCGTGGGCCGCAGCTGACCCTGACAGGAGGCTGAATAATCCGTAAGGAGCAATTTCGATGCGTCATTACGAAATCGTATTTATGGTCCATCCTGACCAGAGCGAACAGGTTCCGGGCATGATCGAGCGTTACACTGGTGCTATCACTGGTGCAGAAGGCAAGATCCACCGTCTGGAAGACTGGGGCCGCCGTCAGCTGGCTTACCCGATCAACAAACTGCACAAAGCTCACTACGTTCTGCTGAACGTTGAAGCGCCGCAGGAAGTGATCGACGAGCTGGAAACGAACTTCCGCTTCAACGACGCCGTTATCCGCAGCATGGTTATGCGCGTTAAGCACGCGGTAACCGAAGCATCTCCGATGGTTAAAGCGAAAGACGAGCGTCGTGAGCGCCGCGAAGACTTCGCTAACGAAACCTCTGACGAGTCAGATGCTGGGGATTCTGAAGAGTAATCATTCGTGACGGCCAATCGACTGCGCCTGTCTGGCACCGTGTGCAAGACGCCGGTTCGAAAAGTGAGCCCGTCAGGAATTCCTCACTGTCAGTTCGTGCTTGAGCACCGCTCAGTGCAGGAAGAGGCCGGTTTCCACCGGCAAGCCTGGTGCAGAATGCCCGTGATTATCAGCGGCACGCTTCATCAGGAGATTACTCAACATATAACGGTCGGCACGCTGCTCACCCTCGAAGGCTTCATTAGCTGCCATCAGGCGCGAAATGGACAGAGTAAAATGGTGCTGCATGCCGAGCAGATTGAATTGATAGATTCTGGAGACTAGCCAAATGGCACGTTATTTCCGTCGTCGCAAGTTCTGCCGTTTCACCGCGGAAGGCGTTCAAGAGATCGACTACAAAGATATCGCTACGCTGAAAAACTACATCACTGAAAGCGGTAAGATCGTACCGAGCCGTATCACCGGTACTCGCGCAAAATACCAGCGTCAGCTGGCTCGTGCTATCAAGCGCGCGCGTTACCTGTCTCTGCTGCCGTACACTGATCGTCATCAGTAATCGGCAACTGTCCATTAACGACTTTAAGAGGATAAGGTAATGCAAGTTATTCTGCTTGATAAAGTAGCAAACCTGGGCAGCCTGGGTGACCAGGTCAACGTTAAAGCGGGCTACGCGCGCAACTTCCTGGTACCGCAGGGCAAAGCTGTCCCGGCTACCAAGAAAAACGTTGAATATTTCGAAGCTCGTCGCGCTGAACTGGAAGCCAAACTGGCTGACGTTCTGGCTGCTGCCAACGCACGCGCTGAGAAAATCAATGCACTGGGTTCAGTGACCATCGCCTCTAAATCAGGCGACGAAGGTAAACTGTTCGGTTCTATCGGTACTCGCGACATCGCTGACGCTGTAACTGCAGCTGGCGTTGACGTGGCTAAGAGCGAAGTTCGTCTGCCGAACGGCGTTCTGCGCACCACCGGTGAGCATGAAGTTGACTTCCAGGTTCACAGCGAAGTTTTCGCTAAACTGGTTGTGAATGTAGTTGCTGAGTAATTTTACTCGGTAATGCGAAAAAGCCGGCCTTGCGCCGGCTTTTTTGTATCTGGCGATCGGGCCCGGCAGGAAAAGCGGCCCGTTCGTAAAACCAGGTTTTTACTGCGCGCGGATAAAGGTGCCGTCCGGCTGGCGAGTAAAGAGTACCGGGCCGTTAGCGCCGTCCACGGTCAGTCCCGTCACCACGCCTTGCGCATTCTGTCGAATCTTCACCTGCTGCCCGCTCTGCAACGCACTCAGCGGCTGATCGTTGCCCTCTACGCGCGCCATGGCGAACACGTCGCCCACCGGCAGATTATTGTCGCGAAACAGCTGCGCCAGCGTCTGGCCTGAGGCGATGGTATAGTTGTGCCACTCACCCTGTGAATCCGCTTTCGACGGCTGCGTATTCTGCTGCGGCGCTTTCTGGTCGTAAATCTCCGCCTGCATCGGCACCTCTTTTTCCGTGCTTTGCGTCTGCGGACGTTCGACAGGATATTGCGGCGAGCTGGACGGCCATAAAAACGCCAGCAGCATTACCAGCAGGGCGATAACGATACCGCGCCGGTGCGCAGGCGGCAGCGGGGCCATCCAGCGGATGTGATCCGTATAGTGCCAGACTTTACTGATCCAGGCGGGCAAGCGGGAAGGCGCCTCTGAAGCCATTCGTGAATCCTCCTCATCGCCAGCGGCGCGCGGCGGTTTAACAGACCGCCAGGCGAAGCGTTGGCGCAATGTGCGCAATGTGCGTGGCGCGCGCGTCCTGCGGCGTTGTGGGGCGATTTGACCCATGTATCTTCTCTTCTTTTCAGTGCTCTGGAAAAGTTGCCCTCGTCCAGATTTATAGTATGGGCAATACGGGCGCGACGTGCCTGCCAGCCTTTAGAAATATGACCTGCGTATTGTTTCTGTTTCACCGCGAAAAGTCACCTGCGCGGCGTGGGATTTTACGCCAGCGGCCCGCGCTGATATGCTTCCGGTTCAAATTAGCGAAAGAGACAGGTATCAAGATGACGACCCCTTCATTCGACAGCGTCGAATCACAAGCAAGTTACGGAATTGGTTTACAGGTTGGCCAGCAGTTGCTGGAGTCTGGTCTGCAGGGACTTCAGCCGGAAGCGCTGCTCGCGGGCCTGCGCGACGCGCTGGAAGGGAATTCGCCGGCGGTGCCGGTTGACGTCGTGCATCGTGCGCTGCGTGAAGTGCACGAGCGCGCTGAAGGCGTGCGTCGCGAGCGCGTGCAGGCGATGGCTGCCGAAGGTCAGACTTTCCTGGCTGAAAACGCGCAGCGCGAAGGCGTTAACAGCACCGAATCGGGCCTGCAGTTCAGCGTGATCAAGCAGGGCGACGGTCCAGTCCCGTCACGTCAGGATCGCGTGCGCGTCCACTACACGGGCAAACTAATCGACGGTACGGTATTCGACAGCTCGGTCGCGCGCGGCGAACCGGCAGAATTCCCGGTGACCGGCGTGATTGCAGGCTGGATTGAAGCGCTGACGCTGATGCCGGTCGGCTCGAAGTGGGAACTGACGATTCCGCACAACCTTGCCTACGGCGAGCGTGGCGCTGGCGCATCAATTCCGCCATTCAGCACCCTGATCTTCGAAGTTGAGCTGCTGGAAATTCTGTAAGCAACGCCTGCGCGATTAACGAGGCACACACCCGGCAATTGCGCAGCGTATCAGAATGATGAAGCCAGCCCGCAGGCTGGCTTTTTTACGCGCTTATTTCTGCTGTAAATCTAGTTTCCATATAGCAAAACCGATCTCATCGTTGCCCTGCGGCTGCATCGGATACTGCGCATAGCTGCGGATAAAGGCGGTTGCCTTCTCGCCCGGCGCGGTCTCAAAACGGATATCGAGCGGGGTGCTGCTCTTTATCGGTGCCAGTCGCCAGTTGTTGTCCGCCTGCGGACGTACTTCGCCCTGTTTTTTGGTCTCCGCGCTGATATAGGCCGCGACGACCGCGCGGTTCTCATCGGGCGCGGCGAAGGCGATAAATTTATCTCCGGTGCCTGCGAATTTGCCGCCGTAGGCGCGATAGTTATTGGTGGCGACCAGGAAGGTGGCGTGCGGATCGACCGGCTTGCCCTGCCAGGTGAGGTTTTTAATACGCGAAGCGTCGGGATGGATGAGCTGGCATTCGCCGTCGTAGCGCGCCGGTTGAGTCACATCGATCTGGTAATTCACGCCGTCGATCACGTCGAAATTATAGGTGCGGAAATCCCAGTTGATCAGCGACTGCGCGCTGCTGCGCTGCGGGTCGATCTGGTTAAACTGACCGGCGGAGCACTCCAGCCACTCTTTTACCTGCGCGCCGCTCACTTTCATGACGACCAGCGTATTAGGATAGAGATAGAGATCGGCGGCGTTACGGAAGGTCAGGTCGCCTTTCTCTACTTCGGTATAGCTGGCGGGATCGTTCTTGCGACCACCCGCTTTAAACGGCGCGGCGGCGGAGAGCACCGGCAAACGACCCAGATCGGGATCGCCCTGAATAAAATGCGCTACGTAAGCGCGCTGCGCGTTATTGACGATCTGCACGGTCGGATCGTCCTGTACCAGCGAAAGGTAGCTGTACATCACGTCCGCAGACTTACCGATCGGTTTCGCCACAAACTCCCGCGTGGCGCGGTGATCTTCCGCCAGCACTTTAACCAGCGCCGGATCTTCCGCTGCCAGCGACTTTTTCTGCACCGCATCGTAAATCGGGCGCGCTTCCGCTCGACTGTCGCTGACCTGCCAGCGGCCGCCTTCATGGGTCAGCACCAGATCCACGACGCCGAGATGATCGCCCCACATGCCGGGCATCACCGCTGCAACGCCGTTCAGCGTCCCTTTTTCAATATCGGCCCCTTTGATGGCGGCGAAATCTTTACCGGGAAAAACCGCATGGGCGTGGCCAAAGAGAATAGCGTCAATGCCTGCAACCTGGCTCAGATAGTAGACCGAGTTCTCCGCCATCGCATGGTAAGGCTCGCTGCTGAGGCCGGAGTGGGGAATAGCCACCACCAGATCCGCACCTTGCGCGCGCATCTGCGGCACATAGCGCCGTGCGGTTTCGGTGATGTCCTCTACGCGCACTTTGCCCTGCAGGTTGGCTTTATCCCACACCATAATCTGCGGTGGTACGAAGCCGATAAAGCCGATCTTTAACAGCTGGCTCTTGCCGTCGCGATCCGTCACCTGAACAGGCTTAATCAGCCAGGGCGTAAACATGGGGCGGTTGGTCTTAAGATCGATGATATTGGCGTTCACATAGGGAAAACGCGCGCCCGCCAGCGCCTTGCGCAGGTAGGGCAAACCGTAGTTGAACTCGTGGTTGCCAAGGTTGCCGACGCTGTAATCCAGCGTATTCAGCGCCTTATAAACGGGATGGATCTCGCCCTGCTGTAGCCCTTTCGCCGCCATATAGTCGCCAAGCGGACTGCCCTGAATAATATCGCCGTTATCCACCAGCACGCTGTTCTTCACTTCCTGACGCGCGGCATGGATTAGCGACGCGGTACGTACCAGTCCGAATTTCTCGGTCGGGGTATCCTTGTAGTAGTCGAAGTCCATCATATTGCTGTGCAGATCGGTGGTTTCCAGCAGACGTAGATCAACGGTGGCGGCGTGCAGGCTGACTGAAAGGCTCAGCGCCAGAAAGGTGATAGTGGGTTTAAACATGCGTGCTCCTGCTGCAAAAGAGTAAGTCTCTCAAATTAATGTAAAAGAATGATGATGTGTCAGAGGAATACGTGATGGGTTTAACGTTTTACAGGTTGAAAAGGGTGATTACTGTACGGCATAGCGGCCAGGCGCAATCTATGGTATTGATATTGTTAAAATATTGAGAGAAAAGCGCCCGGAAGCCCGGGCGGCAGCGCAGTAGCTGCTAAAATTTAACCGATGTGGCGCACGATGACGTCGTGCAGTCGCCACCGATGAGGAGGTGAAAGATGTTAGAGCAAATCTGCCAGCTGGCGCGCGAAGCGGGCAACGCGATCATGCTGGTTTATGAAAAGGAAACGCCGGTAGACGTTTCCCGCAAAGCCGACGACTCCCCGGTGACCGCTGCGGATATTGCCGCGCACGATATTATTCTGCAGGGGCTGAAACAGCTGACGCCGGAAGTTCCGGTGCTGTCGGAAGAGGATCCACCTTCATGGAGCGAGCGGCAACAGTGGCAGCGCTACTGGCTGGTCGACCCGCTCGACGGCACCAAAGAGTTTATCAAGCGCAACGGCGAATTTACCGTCAATATCGCCTTGATCGATCAGGGCAAACCGGTGATGGGCGTGGTATATGCGCCTGCGCTCGGCGTGCTTTACTCCGCCGCAGAGGGCAAAGCCTGGAAAGAAGAGGGCGGCCATAAGACGCCGATCCACGTGCAGGAGGCGCGACCGCCGCTGGTCGTGGTCAGCCGTTCCCATGCCGATGACGAGCTGAAAGAGTATCTGCAGCAGCTGGGCGAGCATCAGACCGTCGCCATCGGCTCTTCGCTGAAGTTCTGTCTGGTGGCGGAGGGCAAAGCGCAGCTCTATCCCCGCTTCGGGCCGACCAATATCTGGGATACCGGCGCGGGGCACGCCGTTGCCGTTGCGGCTGGCGCGCACGTCCACGACTGGCAAGGCAAAACCCTGGACTACGCGCCGCGTGAATCTTTTCTCAATCCCGGTTTTCGCGTGTCGCTGTTTTGATCAATAAGGGAGGCGAAAGCCTCCCGTTTTCATTCATGGTTTAAGCAGCGTGCGCACCAGCGTAATGACCTGCGTCACTTCCTCCTGCGTCAGCGCGCCGTCTTTAACAAAGCGGACATGACCGCTCTTATCCAGCACCACAATGGCCGAACCGGCATCTGCAAGCTGCCAGGCATGCTTTACGTTGCCTTTGCTGTCGACGATAAACTGCGACCAGGGGTACTGCTTTTTGTTGCTCTCAATGCTGCTGCGCACAAACATGCCGGTACCGGGAATAGCATCATTGGTGTTAACGATAGTCGTGGTCTGGTAGCGATCGTGCGGGAAGGCCGCGGCTTTGATCGCCTCAACCACGGCGGCGTTTTTCTCTTTAGCGGATGAGCGACCGGCGATGTGCTGAATAACGCGCACTTTGCCCGGCAGCTGCGCGCTGTTCCAGCGTTTGTAGCTAAAGTCATCCTGCTGGTAAAGCAGCTCGCCTTTATCGTCGACGCCGACCGCAGGCACGCGCTGATCTTCTTTCAGGCTATGGGCGAAAACCGCGCCGGGTAATAAAACCAGCGCAAACAGGGCACAGGCGAGTCGCATTGTGAGTCTCCTTGGTGATCGGACCAGTTGGTCATTTTTCTGCAATAGTAAGCAGGGATGATGCGCCTGTCTTGTTAAGGTGTCAGGTTTGTTATTCATGCCACAATTTCTTAACAAGTTTGGATTTATACTGTGTTGGTAAAGCGTGATAACAGACTATTCTGTAATGATGTGTCAATTCAGTAAAAAAGTTCAGTTTTCGGAACATTATCCCAGCTGAGTGTTCTATAGTTTACCGGCACTTTGCGCTTCATGGGCTCGTACCGAACTTGGAAACGGCGAAGCGTATTTATAAATGTACAGGAGTTAGACAGCATGAAGATCTTCCAACGCTATAATCCACTGCAAATAGCGAAATATGTAAAAACGCTGTTCAAAGGAAGGATGTATATCAAGGACGTTGGCGCGTTCGAATTCGACAAAGGGAAAGTGTTGATCCCGCGCGTAAAGGACATCCAGCACCTGAGCGTGATGTCCGAAATTAACCGTCAGGTTCTGCGCCTTCAGGCGGAGTTCAACTGATAAAAAAGGGCGCCGTCGGCGCCCTCTGATTTTCTACTCTTCAGCTTCCGTGGTTTTTGCCACATTCAGCACCGGCGGACGATCGTCAATCCGCGTCACCAGCAGCTGATCGATACGATAACTGTCGATATCCACCACTTCGAACTTAAACCCGGCGAACTTCACAAAATCGGTGCGTTTCGGGATTTTGCGCAGCATATACATCATAAAGCCGCCGATGGTTTCGTAGTTGCCCGACTGCGGAAACTCGTCGATATGCAGCACGCGCATTACGTCGTCGATCGGCGTGCCACCCTCTACCAGCCAGGAGTTTTCGTCGCGCGCCACAATCTGCTCTTCCAGACCCTGGCCGACCAGATCGCCCATCAGCGTCGTCATCACGTCGTTCAGGGTAATTATGCCCACCACCAGCGCGTATTCGTTCATGATCACCGCGAAGTCTTCGCCGGCGGTCTTAAAGCTTTCCAGCGCTTCAGAGAGCGTCAGCGTATCCGGCACAATTAACGCCGAGCGGATCTGCACGCCGCTGTTGAGCGCCATGCTCTGATTGGCCAGCACGCGCAGCAGCAGCTCTTTAGAGTCGACATAGCCGACGATATGGTCGATATCGCCGTCGCACACCAGAAACTTAGAGTGCGGATGCTCAGCGATTTTGCTTTTCAGCATGGTTTCGTCTTCGCGCAGATCGAACCAGACCACGTTTTCGCGTGAGGTCATGGAGGAGGGCACGGTGCGCGATTCCAGCTCAAAGACGTTTTCAATCAGCTCGTGCTCCTGCTTACGCAGCACGCCCGCCAGCGCGCCCGCTTCCACCACCGCGTAGATATCGTCGGAGGTAATGTCGTCTTTACGCACCATCGGCAGCTTAAAGACGCGGAAGAAGACGTTCGCCAGGCCGTTAAACAGCCATACCAGCGGACTAAACACCAGCAGGCAGAAACGCATCGGGTTAATAATTCGCAGCGCCACCACTTCCGGCGCGATCATGCCGACGCGTTTCGGCGTCAGATCGGCGAACAAAATAAACAGGCTGGTGACGATAACGAAGGAGCAGATAAAGCTGAGCTGATCGGCGAGCGCCGGCTCCATAAAGCGGTTAAAGAGGCTACGGAAGGCTGGCGAGAACGCCGCGTCGCCGACAATACCGCCAAGGATGGCGACCGCGTTCAGGCCGATCTGCACGACAGTAAAGAAAGTGCCGGGCGTTTCCTGCATTTTCAGCACGCGCTGCGCGTTGATATTGCCTTCATCGGCCAGCAGTTTCAGTTTGATCTTGCGGGCGGCGGCCAGCGAGATTTCCGAGAGAGAGAAAAAGGCGCTGATCACGATCAGCAATAATATGACAAGCAAGCTATCTAACATAGGTTATCCAAAAGGTTATCCACTTGTCATTTTTGGCCTGGGCAGCGCACGCAAAGGGCGTACCGATTGTACTCACCTCGTAGTCTGGGCTATCCGTGCCAAAAATGTCTGCGCCTTATCGACGGTGCGGAGCAGCGCCGGGGCAGAAATAGAGCAGGCGTAACCTGCGCCGCTGATTATAGCAGCAGCGCCCTCAACGCCGCCAGAGATCCCGGCGACGCCGTTTCGCTCAGATTAATCCGAGTGGCGAGCGCTTATGCTGCGCAGCGGTTGTATCAGTCCGGTCATTTGCTGACAATAGGGCGCTATTTGGCTTTGTTAACGTTTTTTCGCAGCCGCAGGCCGCTTTATACGGCTATGATGATGACTGCGCCGCTGCGATGTTCTTATATCAGGGATATATCACGCCCCGCGGAATAGGGGTCGGCATGATTAACAGGAGTACGCGTGCCACGAATTCACGTCTGTTTTATGACCTGCCTGTTGGCCGCCGCGCCAGTCGCTGAGGCAGCGAAAGTGCGCCTTGAAGTGCAGGGCTTAACCGGGGATCTCAACAAAAACGTGCGTGCTCGCCTTTCGACCATCGGCGCCGATGAGGTGTCGAACGATGGCCGTTTTCGCGCACGTGTTTCAGAGGCGATCCAGCAAGGGCTTAAGGCGCTCGGCTACTACGAGCCCGACATCGATTTTGAATCGCGTCCCGCGCCGCCGCATGGCGGACGACCGGTGCTCATCGCCCATGTCACACCCGGCGAGCCGGTAAAAATCGCAGGCAGCACCATCGTGCTCGAAGGCGACGCGCTGCGCGATCCCGACTATCGGGCCTGGGTGAAAGAGGGGACGCCGAAAAAAGGGCGGCAGCTCAACCACGGCGAGTATGACAAATTCAAAAGCGGCTTTTCGAACCTGGCGCTGCGCAACGGCTATTTCGACGGCGATTTTAAAAAGAGCCAGCTCGGCGTCTCCGTCGAACGGCGCGAAGCCTTCTGGGATATCGACTATGACAGCGGCCAGCGCTATCGCTTCGGCGACGTCAGCTTCTCCGGCTCGCAGATCCGCGAAGAGTATCTGAAAAACCTGGTTCCCTTTAAGAAAGGCGACTACTACAGCTCGCGCGATCTCGCCGAGCTGAACCGGCGTCTCTCGGCGACGGGCTGGTTTAACTCGGTGGTGGTCGCGCCGGAATTCGCGCAGGGGCGAAAAACCAAAGTGCTGCCGCTGAGCGCGGTGGTGTCGCCGCGCACCGAAAACACCATCGAAACCGGTATCGGCTACTCGACTGATGTCGGCCCGCGTCTGAAAGGCAGCTGGAAAAAGCCCTGGGTCAACGATCGCGGCCACAGCCTGACGGCGGACGCCTATCTCTCCGCGCCGGAACAGCAGCTCGACCTCAGCTACAAAGTGCCGCTGCTGAAAAGCCCGCTGGAGCAGTATTACATCTTCTCCGGCGGCCTGAAGCGCACCGATCTGAACGACACCAAAGCTGACACCTCGACGCTCGGCGTATCGCGTTACTGGGAGAACAGCTCCGGCTGGCAGAAGGCGATCAACCTGAAATGGAGCCTCGATCACTTTACCCAGGGCAGCGTTACCAACACCACGATGCTGCTCTATCCGGGCGTCAGCCTCAACCGCACCCGCTCGCGCGGCGGCCTGATGCCGACATGGGGCGATTCGCAACGCTACTCGGTGGATGTCTCCGACACCACCTGGGGCTCAGACGTCGACTTCCTGATCCTGCAGGCGCAGAACGTCTGGATCCGCACGCTGGCGGATAAACATCGCTTCGTGGCGCGCGGCAATCTCGGCTGGATCGAAACCAACGACTTTGAAAAGGTGCCGCCTGACCTGCGCTTCTTCGCGGGCGGCGATCGCAGTATTCGCGGCTACAAATACAAAGATATTTCCCCGCGCGACGAGGACGGCAAGCTGACCGGCGCCTCGAAGCTCGCCACCGGCTCGCTGGAGTATCAGTACAACGTGACCGGCAAATGGTGGGGCGCGGCGTTCATTGACTCGGGTGAAGCGGTCAACGACATCAAACAGAGCAATTTTAAAACCGGCGCGGGCTTCGGCGTGCGCTGGGCGTCGCCGGTCGGGCCGATCAAACTGGATATTGCCCGGCCGATTGGCGACAGCGAGGAGCATGGTTTGCAATTTTATATCGGACTGGGGCCTGAACTATGAAGCTGTGGAAAAAGGTCCTGATCGGCATCCTGATTTTTCTGGTAGTGCTGCTGGGAGGCGTGGCGTTTTTAATCGGCACGACGCCTGGCTTGCATCTGGTGCTGAACGGCGCGGCGCGCTGGGTGCCGGGTTTATCGATCAAACAGGTCGAGGGCGGCTGGCGCAACCTGACCATTAGCGGGCTGCGCTATGAAATGCCTGGCGTCAGCGTCGACGCCGGCACCTTTCATCTGGCGGTCGATCTCAACTGCCTGCTGCATTCTTCGGTGTGCGTTAACGACATCGCGCTGAAAGATGTCAGCGTGGTGGTCGACAGCAAAAAGATGGCCCCCGCGCAGGAGGCGCCGCAAGAAGAGGATAATGGCAGCGGCGATCTCAGCACGCCTTATCCCGTTACGTTGCGCCATCTCGGCCTGCATAACATCAATGTGAAAATCGACGATACTGCCATTTCGCTGCTCGATTTTACCACCGGATTGCAGTGGCAGGGACGCGCGCTGACGCTCAACCCGACGCATATCCAGAGTCTGCTGGTGGCCCTGCCGAAAGCGGCACAGGTCGCCAGCGAAGAGGTGGTGCAGCCGAAAGTGCAGAAACCGCAGCCGGACGAAAAGCCGCTGGGCGAAACCCTGCAGGCGATGTTTGCGAAACCGCTGCTGCCGGAGCTGCCTGATTTTCGTCTGCCGCTCGATATTGACGTGCAGGAGATCCTTGGCGAGCAGCTGCGTCTCACTGGCGATACCGATATTGCGGTAAATCGCCTGCTGCTGAAGGCGAAAACGGCCGACCGACGACTGCAGCTGCAGACGCTGGACGTCGACTCGACGCTTGGCCAGCTTAACGGCAGCGGCGAAGCGACGCTGGCGGACAACTGGCCGGTAAATTTCACGCTCAACGGCACGGCGAACGTCGATCCGCTGAAAGGAGAGAAGATCAAGCTCGAGCTGGGCGGCGCCATGCGCGACGAGCTGAAGCTGGGCCTCAACCTCTCCGGTCCGGTCCGCGCCCGGCTCGACGCCACCACCCAGCTGGCGGTGGCGGGCCTGCCGCTGTCGCTGCATCTCACCAGCCCGCAGCTGCGCTGGCCGCTGACCGGCGCGGTGCAGTATCAGGCGGATAATCTCGACTATCAGTTCAAAGGCAAAGCCACTGACTACGTGATGTCGCTGCGTACGGCGGTGAAAGGCGACAGTGTGCCGCCCGCCACCGTGGCGCTGGACGGCAAAGGCAACGTCGAGCAGTTCAACCTCGACAAGCTGCGCATCGGCGCGCTGCAGGGCAACGTCGATCTCACGGCGCTGGTGGACTGGAGCAAAGCCATTAGCTGGCGCAGCGAGCTGACGCTCTCCGGCATCAACACCGCGCGCCAGTATCCTGACTGGCCAGCGAAGCTGGACGGTAAAATCACCACGCGCGGCAGCCTCTACGGCGGCAGCTGGCAGGTGAGCGTGCCGCAGCTGCAGCTTAAGGGCAACGTTAAACAGAATGCGGTAAGCGCCGAAGGGTCGCTGAAGGGCAACAGCTATAACCAGTGGGAGATCCCGGGCGTGAAAATCGCCCTGGGCCGCAATAATCTCGATGTGAAAGGCTCGCTGGGCGACGCGCTCAATCTTGACGCCACCATCGACGCGCCCCATCTCGATAACGCGCTGCCGGGGCTGGGTGGCGTTGCTAAAGGCACCATCAAGGCGCGCGGCACCTTGCAGGCGCCGCAGCTGCTGGCCGATCTTAACGCCACCGGCCTGCGCTGGCAGCAGCTGCAGATCCGGCGCGTAACGCTGGACGGCGACGTCCGCTCCAGCGATCAGATCGCCGGCAAGCTGCAGCTGCGCGTCGAGCAGCTGAAACAGGATGCGCTTACTATCAGCCTGCTGACGCTCAACGCCGACGGCAATGAAAAACAGCATCAGCTGAAGCTGCAGGTGCAGGGCGAGCCGGTTTCTGGTCAGCTGGCGCTTAGCGGCAGCTTTGATCGTCAGCAGCAGCGCTGGAAAGGGGCGCTTAACGACACGCGCTTCGATACGCCGGTCGGCGAATGGCGACTGACGCGCGCGATGGCGATCGACTACCTGAACGCGAAGCAGACCGCCACCATCGGCCCGCACTGCTGGCAGAACCCCAACGCGCAGCTCTGCGTGCCGGAGCCGGTCGAAGCTGGCCCGAGCGGCCATGCGCATATCGCGCTCAACCGCTTCGACCTGGCGATGATCAAGCCGTTCTTACCTGACGCCACCCAGCTGGCGGGCGTATTCAGCGGCGACGCGCGCGTAAACTGGACGGCGGACGGCGCGCTGCCGACCGGCACCGTCTCGCTGAAGGGCAGCGGCGTTAAGGTCAGGCAGGATGTGCAGGGCAATACGCTGCCTGTCGACTTCAACACGCTGAACCTCAACGCGGCGCTGCGCAACGGCCGCGCCGATCTCGACTGGCTGATCCGCATCGCCAACAATGGCCAGCTCGATGGTAACGTGCAGATCAGCGATCCGCAGAACCGTCGTACGCTGGGCGGCAACGTCAATATCCGCAATATCTCACTGACGATGCTCAATCCAGCGCTGGCGCAGGGCGAGAAGATCAAAGGCAACCTGAACAGCAGCCTGCGCCTCGGCGGCAGCGTGAAGCAGCCGCAGATCTTCGGCCAGCTTGGTTTGCAGGGTGTCGACGTCGACGGCAACTTTATGCCGGTCGATCTCACCGCCGCTAACCTGAATATGGTGTTCAACGGCATGAGCTCGACGCTCAATGGACTGGTGCAGACCGCGCAGGGCAATATCAACCTCAACGGCAATGCGGACTGGAGCCAGCTCGACAACTGGCGCGCGCGCATTGCCGCGCAGGGCAGCCGCGTGCGGGTCACCGTTCCGCCGATGGTGCGCATGGACGTCTCGCCAGATCTGGTCTTCGAAGCGACGCCAGCGGCCTTCAGTCTGGATGGCAGCGTAGATATTCCCTGGGCGCGCATTACGGTGCAGGAAGTGCCGGAGAGCGCCACAGGCGTCTCGTCGGACGAAGTGCTGCTGGATAAAAACCTGCAGCCGATTCAGCCGAAAACCGCCGCGATCCCGATTAACAGCAATCTGGTCATTCACGTCGGCAACGATGTTCGCCTGTCCGCCTTTGGCCTGAAAGCGAAGCTTAACGGCGACCTGAAAGTGGTGCAGGATAAAACCGGGCTGGGCCTCAACGGCCAGATTAATATCCCGTCCGGCCGCTTCCATGCTTACGGCCAGGATCTTATCGTGCGTAAAGGCGAGCTGCAGTTCGCCGGGCCGCCGGATCAGCCCTATATCAACCTTGAGGCGATCCGTAATCCCGAGGCGACAGAAAATGACGTGACGGCTGGCCTGCGCGTCACCGGACTGGCGGACGAGCCGAAAGTCGAGGTCTTCTCCGATCCGGCGATGTCGCAGCAGGAAGCGCTCTCCTACCTGCTGCGCGGCCAGGGACTGGGAACGGACGGCGACAGTAACGCATTAACTTCTGCCTTAGTGGGTCTGGGGGTTGCACAAAGTGGGCAGGTTGTGGGTAAAATCGGCGAGACGTTCGGCGTCAGCAATCTTGCCCTTGATACTGCCGGCGTTGGCGACAGCCAGCAGGTGCAGGTCAGTGGCTATGTGCTGCCGGGTCTACAAGTAAAATATGGTGTTGGCATATTTGATTCACTGGCGACGTTAACCTTGCGTTATCGCCTGATGCCCAAACTCTATTTGGAAGCCGTGTCCGGTGTGGACCAGGCTCTTGATTTGCTCTATCAGTTTGAGTTTTAGCAATGCGAATAATTGTCTACGGCAGTTTACGGCGCAAACAGGGAAACAGTCACTGGATGACGAATGCGCAATGGCTGGGGGATATGCAGATTGAGGGCTATGAGCTCTACAGTCTTGGCCATTATCCGGGCGTGATCCCGGGCGAAGGAACCGTCTATTGTGAAGTTTACCGCATCGATGCCACCACGCTGGGTGAGCTGGATGCATTGCGCACAAAGGCTGGCGAATACAAACGCCAGCTGATGCAAACGCCTTACGGCAGCGCATGGCTCTACGTCTACCAGCGCCCGGTTAAGGGGCGTCAGCGCATCGCCAGCGGCGACTGGCTACGGCGCGACGATCCACCGTCAGACGCATAAACAAAAACACCGTCCAGAGGACGGTGTTTTTTTACCGGAAGCGTCTGCAGGCGGGCATATCGCCCACTGAACCCTAACCGCTGTAAACAAAAACACCGTCCAGGGGACGGTGTTTTTATATCGGTCGGCGACAGATTACTTCTTCTGCGCGCGCTCGAAAGAGGCAACGATTTCAGCTTTCGCCGCTTCGGCGTCTGCCCAGCCGTCAACTTTCACCCACTTGCCTTTTTCCAGATCTTTGTAGTGCTCAAAGAAATGGGTGATCTGCGCGCGCAGCAGTTCCGGCAGGTCGTTCACATCTTTGATGTGATCGTACTCTTTGGTCAGCTTGGTGTGCGGCACGGCGACCACTTTCGCATCCTGACCCGATTCGTCGGTCATGTTCAGCACGCCAACCGGACGGCAGCGGATCACGGAGCCCGGCTGCAGCGGATAAGGGGTTGGAACCAGCACGTCAACCGGATCACCATCCAGCGACAGCGTGTTGTTGATGTAGCCATAGTTGCACGGATAGAACATCGCCGTGGACATGAAACGGTCCACGAACAGGGCGCCAGACTCTTTGTCGACTTCATATTTGATCGGATCGGCGTTAGCCGGGATCTCAATGATAACGTAGAGATCTTCTGGCAGTTCTTTACCTGCAGGCACCTGGTTCAAACTCATCGGGCATTCCTTCAATAGTCACATGTTGAGTGTCGGCTATTATAGCCAACTGCCTGTGAAAGTATGCCCCAATTTTGACCTTTCGGAATGCTCCTCGCCTTACTTCGCGACCACAAACAGCGAGACGATCCCCGCAGCAATCAGTGGTCCGACCGGCACGCCGCGAAAGAAGGCGACGCCAATCACCGTGCCGATTAATAAGCCACCGATCACCGACGGCTGCACGCTCATAAAACTGACGCCGCGTCCGCCCAGCCAGGCGACGAAAATGCCCACCAGAATCGCCACGATCGACTGCCAGCTGGCGAAAGATTTCAGCAGCGAGGAGGCGGGAAGCGAACCGCTGGCGAGCGGTGCCATGACCGCGACCGTCAGGATAATAATGCCGAGCTGGATGCCCTGTTTCTCAACATAGGGAAAAAACTGCGACAGCGGCGTGAGCTTGATTGCCAGCAGGATCAGAATAGAGATAGTGACCGCGCTGTTGTGAACGAAATAGCTGAGGACCGCGAGGCCGATAAGAATAAGGGTAGAGGCATACGCAGCCATGATTTCTCCCTGAAAAAAAGACGGATGTGCTGGCCAGCGCCAGCGCGTGAGTAAGAGTTACCCCCCATTAATCAACAATCGGCGTCGCGGGCGCAACTGCCTTTATTCAGCGACCGCAGCATCAGCGCCTGATTGCGCACCAGATCGACGCCCTGCGCCGCCAGCGAAACCTGCGCCAGCGAGCCCTGTGTGTGGGTGAAATAAGCCGCACTCGCCGCCTGCCAGCTGTCGCGGTAAGCCAGCCACTGCCGCTGCGCGCGGCGCAGTTTCTCTTTCGGCTCGCCGCTGAGCTGCTTTATCAGCTGCGCATACTGCGCGTTCATCTCGCTGTCCCACGCCTGGCTGGCGCGGCCGTAGCAGTTCACTATCGCCAGGGTAGTGGAGGCGTCATTCAGGCAGTGCTTAAGCGCCTCGTCGACGGGGTTCTGCTGCGCCTGCGCGGAGGCGCATACCAGCAAGCCTGCGGCGGCAATCCACATTTTCATTCTTGCGATCCTTTTTCTGAAGGGGCTAAGCCTGGGTGATGATCAGGCTAATGACCATCAATAGCGATAAAGTTTCCCTGCGCAACTGCCGATAACTTGTACGTTTTAGGGCTGCTGGATTCTCTGCCTTTATATAAGCAAACGGAAAACAACATCATGAATAAGCTCTCACTACGCACAGGACTATTAGCTTTACTCGCCTTTATGACTCTGCTGCTGCTGGCGGTCAGCGTCATGGGGATTATTGCCATTAACAAAGGAAACCGATCGCTGGATGTTATCAACCGCATTCAGGGTATCGAACTTAACGCGCTCTATCAAAGCAACGGCGATCTGATGCGCGCGCGCGCCACCGCCGCGCTGGCGGTGCGCAAAATCGAGATCGGCCTGCTGGATGAGGGCACCGCCTCGGTGAAGCAGGCGCAGGCTGACGTCCAGGCGTCGCAGCAGAGCATGAAAGCCTTTATTGCAGCCGGGACGGTGACGGAGCAGGGCAAAAAGCTGGCCGACGAGGTGGTCGCCACCTGGAACGCCTATCTGGCGCAGGGCATCACACCCATCATGAGCGCGCTGGAAAAACAGTATACCGATGAATATTACAGCGTACTGGAAGGCAATCTCGCTAAGCTGGCGCTTAACTACAGCAACGCGGTAGGGGCGTTTGGCAGCTACGCCGATCAGGTCACCGACGCGCAGCTGGCGCAGGCGGCCAGAAACGAAGCCTTTATGAAGGCGCTGATCGGCGCAGCGGTGGCGCTGACGCTGCTGTTGTTCGTGCTGGCCTGGGTGCTGATGCGTCGCTTGCTGCTGCTGCCGCTTAACCGTGCCATCGCGCATCTGGAACAGGTTGCGGCAGGGGATCTCTCGCAGACGCTGCCGCCCCCGGGCGACAACGAGCTGGGCCGCCTTAACCGCGCGCTCGGCGAGATGCAGCAAGCGCTACGTGTGCAGGTGAGTCAGGTACTCGACGCCAGCCAGCAGATCGACGTCGGCAGCCGCGAGCTGGCGGCGGGCAACGTGCATCTTTCCCAGCGCACCGAAGAGTCGGCGGCGTCGCTGGAGCAGACGGCGGCCAGCATGGAACAGCTTACCGCCACGGTACGCCTTAACGCCGCCAACGCGCAGCAGGCGCATAAGCTGGCGAACAGCGTCTCGGACACGGCCGATCGCGGCGCGGAAGTGGTCTGCTATGTAATGGAAAAAATGCAGGAAATTACCGACAGCGCGAACCGCATCGGCGATATTCTCGGCGTTATCGACGGCATCGCCTTCCAGACCAATATTCTCGCGCTGAACGCTTCGGTAGAAGCGGCGCGCGCGGGCGAGCAGGGACGCGGTTTCGCCGTAGTGGCGAACGAAGTGCGCACCCTGGCGCAGCGCAGCGCCAACGCGGCGAAAGAGATCCGCGGGCTGATTTCCGAGTCGCAGACGCGGGTGAAAGAGGGCAGTGATATGGCGACGCGCGCGGGCGAGACCATGGATGAGATCTCCAGCGAGGTGATGCGCGTCACGACGCTGATGAAAGAGATCTCCATGGCGTCGGATGAGCAGAGCCGCGGCATTGAGCAGGTTAATCAGGCGGTGACGCAGATGGATGAGGTGGCGCAGCAGAACGCGGCGCTGGTAGAGCAGGCCACGGCGGCTACGCAGTCGCTGGAGGCGCAGTCGCAGCATCTGCAGTCCACGGTCTCGCTGTTCCGTCTGGAAACGGCGTAAAAGAAAAGGGCGCGATATTCGCGCCCTTGTCGTCCCGCGTCAATCAGCACGCGGAACGCAGTCTGTTTTACACGTTTGCGAACTTACTGCGCCGCGTCCGGGTACTCGCGCAGGAAGCGCTCAACGTCATCCACCATTGCGTTGTTGCCGCAGAAGAACGGGCAGCGCTGATGCAGGGTTTCCGGCTGAATGTCGAGGATACGCTTCGCGCCGTCGCTCGCCTTGCCGCCCGCCTGTTCGGCGAGGAACGCCATCGGGTTGCACTCATAGAGCAGGCGCAGCTTGCCGTTCGGGTGGCTGGCGGTGCTCGGATAGAGGTAGATGCCGCCTTTCAGCAGGTTGCGATGGAAATCCGCTACCAGCGATCCGATATAGCGCGAGGTGTAAGGACGATGCGTGGCATGATCCTCTTCCTGGCAGAACTTCAGGTATTTCTTCACGCCCTGCGGGAAACGAATATAGTTGCCTTCGTTAATGGAGTAGGTGTAGCCCGTCGGCGGGTAGGTCATGCGCTCGTGGCTCAGGCAGAAGACGCCGAGCGACGGATCGTAGGTAAAGGCGTGCACGCCGCAGCCGGTGGTATAGACCATCATGGTCGAGGAGCCATACACCACGTAACCTGCCGCCACCTGCTTGTGGCCCGGCTGCATAAAGTCAGCTTCAGTTACCGGCGTACCAGGGGCGCTGACGCGATGGTAGATAGAGAAGATGGTGCCGACAGAGACGTTAACGTCGATATTTGAGGAGCCGTCCAGCGGATCCATCAGCACCACATATTTACCGTGTTCTACTCCTTCGAAGATTACAAACTCGTCCTCTTCTTCCGAGGCGATCCCCGCCACGATGCCGCGCGCTTTCAGCGCCGCTTTAAGCTTCTCGTTCGCGAAGAGATCGAGCTTCATCTGCTGCTCGCCCTGGACGTTTTCAACGCCGCTTGCGCCGAGAATATCCACCAGGCCAGCTTTGTTAATGTCGCGATGGATAATTTTCGCGCCCAGCTTGATAGCGGAAATCAGCGCCGTCAGTTCACCTGTAGCGTGAGGAAAGTCGTGCTGTTTCTCGACGATAAATTCGCCTAACGTTTTCATAACACATTCCCTGAATCTTCGATGGAGTGGCAGCCTGCCTGTCAAACCGCCAACGTTTGCGTACGCAGTTTAGCCGATTGAACTTCAAAAACCATAGTCCTAATCCGTTTCTTAACTCTGCGAGCGGGGTTACACTGTGCGCCGAACTTTTGAGTAATGGATCTTGTTATGCGCATTCATATCCTTGGGATTTGCGGCACGTTTATGGGCGGTCTGGCGATGCTGGCACGTTCCCTGGGCCATCAGGTGACCGGTTCGGACGCCAACGTTTATCCGCCGATGAGCACGCTGCTTGAGCAGCAGGGCATTGAATTAACAGAGGGTTACGACGCCTCTCAGCTCGATCCCGCGCCGGACCTCGTTATCATCGGCAATGCCATGACGCGCGGCAACCCCTGCGTAGAGGCGGTGCTGGAGCGCAATATTCCCTACCTCTCCGGCCCGCAATGGCTGCATGACTTTGTACTACGCGATCGTTGGGTGGTGGCGGTAGCAGGAACCCACGGTAAAACAACCACTTCTGGTATGGTAGCCTGGATTCTGGAGTCGTGCGGACTGGAACCTGGCTTTATCATCGGCGGGGTGCCCGGCAACTTCGACGTCTCGGCAAAATTAGGAAAAAGTCCATTCTTCGTCATCGAGGCGGATGAATATGACTGCGCCTTCTTCGACAAGCGCTCCAAATTCGTTCACTACTGTCCGCGCACCCTGATCCTCAACAATCTGGAGTTTGATCATGCGGATATCTTCGACGATCTGCGCGCCATTCAGAAGCAGTTCCACCATCTGGTGCGTATCGTGCCGGGCCAGGGCAAAATCCTGCTGCCGGAGCACGATCACAATATCCGCCAGGTGATGGCGATGGGCTGCTGGAGCGAGCAGGAGAGCGTCGGCGAAGGCGGTCACTGGCAGGCGAAGAAACTGACGCCGGACGCCTCGCGCTGGGAAGTGCTGCTCGACGGCGAGAAAGCTGGCGAGGTGAACTGGTCGCTGGTCGGCGAGCACAACATGCATAACGGCCTGATGGCGATCGCCGCCGCGCGTCACGTCGGCGTCAAACCGGAAGACGCGGCGCAGGCGCTGGACAGCTTTATCAACGCGCGCCGCCGTCTGGAACTGCGCGGCGAAGTGAACGGCATTAAGGTCTATGACGACTTCGCGCATCATCCGACGGCGATTCTGGCGACCTTATCCGCTCTGCGCAGCAAAGTCGGCGGCAGAGCGCGTATCCTGGCGGTGCTGGAGCCGCGCTCCAACACCATGAAAATGGGCGTGAGCAAAAACGATCTGGCTCCGTCGCTGGCGCGTGCGGATGAGGTCTTTCTGTTCCAGCCGCACCATATTCCCTGGCAGGTCTCTGACGTTGCCGAAGCCTGCATGCCGCCGGCGCACTGGAGCGCCGACATCGATGCGCTGGTCGAGATGGTGGCGAAAGCCGCTCAGCCGGGCGATTCGATCCTGGTCATGAGTAACGGCGGATTTGGCGGCATCCATCAGAAGCTGCTGGATCGCCTCGCCTGAAAGAACAAGCGCCCGTTTCAGGGCGCTTGTTTATACAGTGATCTGTCTGCTGCGTCGGCGTTCGCCTTCGGACGGGCAGCTTTTCCCGTCGCCGCTTAGCTTTCCGCCAGCTCGCGCAGATACTGGAAAATCTGACGTGACGATTTCGGCGGCTTGTTGCCCGCTTTCTCTTTCTGCGCGTTGCGGATCATGCTGCGCAGCTGCTGACGATCGGCGTGGGGATAGAGGGTAATCACCTCGTTCATCGCCTCGTCGCCCTGATCGATCAGACGATCGCGCAGCGCTTCCAGCTTGTGAAACAGCGCAACCTGCTGGTTATGGCGGTTCTTCAGCTTATCGAGCGCCTGACGGATCGGGTCAACGTCGCGGGAGCGCAGCATTTTGCCGATCAGCTGCAGCTGACGACGGCGGCCCTCTTTTTTGATGCGCTGCGCCAGTTCGATAGCGGCCAGCAGCTCTTCATCCAGCGGGATCTTCTCCAGGGCGTTCTTGCCCAGATCGACCAGTTCGGCACCCAGGCGTTTCAGCTCTTCAGCGTCGCGTTTAATTTCGCTTTTACTGACCCAGATAATCTCTTCATCATCTTCTTCCTGATTATCCGGCACATCGTCGAGCCACTCATCGGGCTGTTTGGTCATTTTCTGGGCTCCCCTAAAAAAAGAGGCTAATCCTATCAGTTTATCGGGTGACTGCGAAATTGTTCTCTGACTCTGATAGACTCAAAACTTTCATACATAAGATTAGACGGCAGGCCGATGAACGTATCTACTCAGGTTGCAGAACAGCGAAAAGTGTTGGAACAGGCAGTGGCGCAGGCGCTCGATCTGGCAAAAGCCAGCACCGACGGCGCGGAAGTGGCAGTGACCAAAACCACCGGAATCGGCGTCAGCACCCGTTACGGCGAAGTGGAGAACGTCGAGTTCAACAGCGACGGCGCGCTCGGTATCACCGTTTATCACCAGAACCGCAAGGGCAGCGCCTCCTCCACCGATCTCAGCCCGGAAGCGATCAAACGCACCGTGCAGGCGGCGATCGATATCGCGCGCTACACCTCGGCGGATCCTTACGCCGCACCGGCGGATGCCGATCTGCTGGCGTTCGAGGCGCCGGATCTCGATCTCTATCACCCCTGGGAGATCGACGCCGATCGCGCCATCGAGCTCGCCGCCCAGGCGGAGCAGGCGTCTCTGAAGGCGGATCCGCGTATCACCAATACCGAAGGCGGCAGCTTCAACAGCCACGTCGGCATTAAGGTATTCGGCAACAGCCACGGCATGCTGCAGAGCTACTGCTCCAGCCGTCATTCGCTCTCCAGCTGCGTTATCGCCGAGCAGGACGGCAATATGGAGCGCGATTACGCCTACACCATCGGCCGCGCTTTTGAAGATCTGAAAAGTCCCGACTGGGTCGGCGAAGAGTGCGCGCGTCGCGTGCTGTCGCGCCTGGCGCCGCGCAAGCTCTCCACCATGAAAGCGCCGGTTATTTTCGCGCCGGAAGTCGCTACCGGCCTGTTCGGCCATCTGGTCGGTGCCATCAGCGGCAGCAGCGTCTACCGTAAATCGACTTTCCTGCTCGATGCGCTGGGCCAGCAGATCCTGCCGGAGTGGCTCACGATTCAGGAGCATCCGCATCTGTTAAAAGGCCTGGCGTCAACGCCGTTCGACAGCGAAGGGGTACGTACCCAGGCGCGCGACATCATTAAGGATGGCGTACTGCAAACCTGGCTGATGACCAGCTACTCGGCGCGCAAGCTGGGCCTGAAAAGCACCGGTCATGCGGGCGGCATTCACAACTGGCGCATCGCCGGGCAGGGCAGCAGCTTTGACGACCTGCTGAAGCAAATGGGACGCGGCCTGGTCGTTACCGAACTGATGGGACAGGGCGTCAGCGCCATTACCGGCGACTATTCGCGCGGCGCGGCCGGCTACTGGGTCGAGAACGGCGAGATTCAGTATCCTGTGAGCGAGATCACTATTGCAGGAAATCTCAAGGACATGTGGCGAAATATAGTCACGGTCGGTAACGACATTGAAACCCGCAGCAACATACAATGTGGCTCGGTGCTGCTGCCGGAGATGAAAATCGCCGGACAATAAGAAAACTCGCTTCCTGAAAGCAGCCGCTCTGGCTGCTTTTTTTTTACCCACAATAAAAAAGGATATACCGATGCGTAAGCATGTGATTGCTATGTTGTCTCTCTCTTTGCTGTTCGGAAGCGCCAGCCTTTACGCGGCGGATTTAGAAAATGATATGGATACCCTGAAAGATGGGCTGAATACCGTTATGAAAACCAGCGACGCGCAGACGATGCAGAAAGCGCTGGGTGAGATGCGTCAGGCTGCGCAGGACGCTAAAAAATCGACGCCGGAGAAGCTTGAAGGCCAGCCAGCCGACAGCGCGCCGATCAAAGATTACCACGCCGGGCTTGACTCGCTGATTGCGCAGATTGATGTGGTTAACGAGCTGGCGAAAGCCAACAACCTGGACGGCGCCAGAGCCGAAGCGAAGAAGCTGGCGGATATCCGCAACGCCAACCATAAAAAATTCCGCTGATCTATCGGGCCGGTCCGCGCGACCGGCTTCGCATCGTCATCATATTTTCTTATCTGAATCCGCTCCTGATGCGCGCCGCGCCGCAGGACGTGCGCACATTTCTTCTTTAATGGCGCAATCGGGCGCAATCCACGCATAACGCGGCCTCTGTCACACAATCCATGCGTCCTGCGATCTGGCGCACAGCCTGCCCTGCGATTTCCACTTCCATGCGGAAAAAGTGCGTCTGCACTTCCGCCGCGCCACGCCGTAATTTATTCGTAACGCGAATTTTCGTGAACAGGAGTAGCAAGGTGAGCAGCAACGGAGCTTCGGTACGGCAGGCAACGCCGGAAGAGATTCAGGCCCTGGCCGACAAGGTCATGGCGCAAATCGCGGCGATCTATGCCCGACACGATATAGAGCCGAACGCGGTGCAGCAGCAGATGCTGGCTTCGCACGTCCGCGCCATGGCGCAGCGCTCGCTGACTGGCGAACCGCTTCCGGAGGTGGAAGAGGAGCTGTTTGAGGATATTTCGCCGGAAACCATGCAGCTGGCGCAGCAGATCGTCGATCTGTTCGGCAATCTGCCGCGCGAAGAGGCCTGGCTTCTCTCCGTCCATATAGAAGTGGCTCGTTCTAACTAATTGTATAAAGAGGAAATAACCATGGTGACCGTAGTGATTGGCGATCGTTTAGGTAAAGGACAGAAAGTGGCCGCAGGCGTAGAAAAAGCGGGCGGGCGCGCCGTCGTCGTACCGGGCGTCGCAGCGGACATGAAGCTGGGCGACGTGATGAAGGCGGAAAACGCCGACTTCGGCATCTCCTTTTGCGGCAGCGGCGGCGCGGGCGCCATCACCGCCCAGAACAAATATGGCTACAAAGCGCGCCACGGTATGCGCTCCGTTGACGAAGGCGTCACCGCCATCAACGAAGGGGCCAATGTGCTTGGCTTCGGCTTTATGGACAAAGAAGAGTTAGGCGAGCGGCTGGTGCAGGCCTGGAACAAGAAGCACGGCAGCTGATTATGAAAGAACAATACGTTACTCAGGTGACGGTGCAGGGCAAAGGCGACAGCAAAGAGAAGGCGTTTGCCGATGCCCTGAGTCACGTGCAGAACCAGGTTCTGCGCGCGACGCAAAAAATTCTGCTGCGCATTGAACCCCTGGATGTTCGGGTGCTGCGCGCGCAGGAGAGCGTCAGAACGGAGAAGTTTTTGTTCTTCTTTCTGGCGCGCCAGCGGCGGAACTACAGCGTTGAGCTGGAGATTTCCGTCAGCGTCACCGTGATTGATACCGGGCAGGTGACATTCACGGCGGCACCGTAAAAACAGACGACAACAAAGGTAAAAAAACATGTTTTTAATTATTTTGTTTAAGTCGTTGATCATTGGGGGGCTGGTAGGTGTGGGCGTTGGCGCCGGTGCGGCGCGCATGTTCCACGCGCCGACATCGCAGGGCATGGGCGCGTTCCGTACGCTGGGCGAGCTCAACTCCTGCGAGGGCGATCCCGCCTCGCATTTCTCCTTTGGTCTCGGCTTTTTCTTCAATGCCTGGGCATCTTCCGTCGCAGCAGGCTCCTTCACTCAGGACGTCGACCACCGCATCATTCCCAACTGGGGCGCGGCCGCGCTGATGGTTAAAAACCGCAACCTGGCCGAAACCCTGCATGACCCGAAAAAGATGGCCATCGCCTGCGGCATTATCGGCATGATTGTCGTGGCCTTCCTGAACTCCACCGCGTCGGCCGTCCCCGCCGCGCTGCAGGTGACCGCGGTTAAAGTGCTGGTGCCGGCGGCTAACCTGCTGGTTAACACCGTCATGCCGGTGATCTTCTGGCTGGCGGCGATCGACGCCGGAAAAAAATCGGGCTTCTGGGCGACGATTTTCGGCGGCCTGGCGCAGCTGATCATGGGTAACGCCGTGCCCGGGCTGGTGCTCGGTATTCTGATCGGCAAAGGCGTCGAAGAGAGCGGCTGGAACAAAGTCACCAAAGTAATGATGGTGGCGATCGTGCTGCTGTTCGTGCTGAGCGGCTTCTTCCGCGGTTTCGATATGAAGCTGTTGCAGTCGTTCCAGTTAGGCATTCCCGGCTGGCTCGACATGATCCACAACTCTCTGAGCGGCAAGTAAGGCTAACGATATGACTGAAAATAAAGGCTTCTGGTACGCCGACTGGTCTTTCCCGATCTTCGTCGGCCTGCTCTCGGCGGGTGTATTCGCCGGTACGCATATGTACTACCTCTACGGCATCGGCGCGTTTAATGAAGTGGCGTTTGTTTCTATGCTGCGCGCCGGCATGGAAACCGGCGTCTATGGCGCGGTAGCGGCCTTCGGCGCGAGTTTTCTCTTTGCGCGCATCATCGAAGGCTCGCTGGTGGGCATCCTCGACATCGGCGGCGCCATCCAGACCGGCGTTGGCCTGGGCGTTCCGGCGCTGCTGCTCGGGGCGGGCATCGTCTTCCCGGTGGCGAATTTCGCCGCCTCGCTGGCGACGGGCCTGGTGATTGGTCTGGCTATCGGCTACATCATCATCCTGGCGCGCAAGTTCACCATTAACCAGAGCGACTCTACCTACGGTGCGGACGTCATGATGGGCGCAGGCAACGCCTCCGGCCGCTTCCTGGGGCCGCTGATCATCCTTTCCGCGATGGCGGCTTCGATTCCAATCGGGCTTGGCTCACTGCTCGGCGCGCTGCTGTTCTATCTGTGGAACAAGCCGATCACCGGCGGCGCGATCCTGGGCGCTATGATCCTCGGCGCGATCTTCCCGATCGCTATCTGAAACCGGCGGCGGCTCGTCAGCGGGCCGCCGCATTAAGGAGGTGCTATGTTCGATCTGATTCTTCGTCGCGCAAGGCTGGCGGATGAGCGGCGGGTGGATATCGCTCTTCAGGACGGGAAAATCGCCGTCGTTGCCGACAGCGTGCAGGGCGAAGCAAAAAGCGAACGCGATCTGGCCGGGCGCTATTACGTCAGCGCAGGCTGGATCGATTCTCATGTGCACTGCTACCCCAAATCGCCGATCTATCATGACGAGGCGGACGCCATCGGCGTCGCCACCGGCGTTACCACGGTGATCGACGCAGGCAGCACCGGCGCAGACCATATTGATGATTTCTATGCCATTACGCGGGCGGCCAGTACGCAGGTTTACGCGCTGATCAATATCGCGCGCACCGGCATCGTGACGCAGAACGAACTGGCGGATATGCGACAGATCGACGGCGATGCGGTGCAGAAAGCCGTCGAGCGGCTGCCTGACTTTATCGTCGGCCTGAAGGCGCGCATGAGCAGCAGCGTGGTCGGCGAGAACGGCATTCAGCCGCTGATCGAAGCCAAAGCGATCCAGAAGCGGGTCGGGGATCTGCCGCTTATGGTGCATATCGGCAACAACCCGCCGGATCTGGCGGAGATCGCCGACCGGCTCACCGCAGGCGATATCATCACCCACTGCTTTAACGGCAAGCCCAACCGCGTACTGACGCCGCAGGGCGAACTCAAGGCGTCGGTGCAAAAGGCTATCGCGCGCGGCGTGAAGATGGACGTCGGCCACGGCAGCGCCAGCTTCAGCTTCGAGGTGGCGCGCGTCGCCATCGCGCAGGGCATTCTGCCTGACACCATCAGCTCGGATATCTACTGCCGCAACCGCCTCAACGGCCCGGTGCATAACCTGGCGCACGTCATGTCGAAATTTTTCAGCGTCGGTATGACGCTGCCGCAGGTGATTGACTGCGTTACCTGGAAAGCGGCGGATGGGCTGCATCTGACGCGAAAAGGGCGTCTGGAGGCGGGTTTTGACGCCGATCTCACCATTTTCAGCGTCACAGAAGCACCCCGCCTGTTTGTTGATTCCGAAGGCGAACAGGTCACCGGGGAGAAACATCTTACGCCGCTGGCCGCCGTGGTGGCGGGCGAGTGGTTCCTGACAGAAGAAGGGAAAGCCAATGTCTTCGATCTATGAAAAATATGGCCTGAAGCCGGTTATCAACGCCTCGGGCCGCATGACGATCCTCGGCGTCTCTACGCCCTCTGCTGAGGTGGTCGATACCGTGCAGACCGGCCTCAGCCACTATTTTGAAATGAAAGATCTGGTCAACAAGACCGGCGCGTATATCGCCCGGCTGCTGAATGTCGAAAACGCGGTAGTGGTCTCCTGCGCCTCGGCGGGCATTGCGCAGTGCGTCGCAGCGGTCATCGTGAAAGAGAGCGACTGGCTGCTGGATAACCTGCACGCCGCGCCGCTCGAGGTGCCGCACGACATCGTGGTGCCGAAAGGCCATAACGTCAATTTTGGCGCGCCGGTCGGCAGCATGGTGGCGCTGGGCGGCGGCCGTCTGGTGGAAGCGGGCTACAGCAACGAGTGTTCACCTGAGCAGCTGGCGGCGGCGATCACGCCGCAAACCGCTGCGATCCTCTACGTTAAATCTCACCACTGCGTGCAAAAAAGTCATTTAAGCGTCGAGCAGGCGGCGGTGGTGGCGCGCAAGCACGGCGTCCCGCTGATCGTCGATGCGGCCGCCGAAGAGGATCTGCAGTGCTACTACCAGTACGGTGCCGATCTGGTGATCTACAGCGGCGCGAAGGCGATTGAAGGGCCGACCAGCGGGCTGGTAATCGGCCGACAGCAGTATGTTGAATGGGTGAAGCGGCAGAGCAGCGGTATCGGCCGGGCGATGAAGGTGGGCAAGGAGGGGATCCTTGGCCTGACGCAGGCGATTGAAAACTATTTGCGGCTGGAAAAGGTGAGCGGCGCGCAGATGGTAGAGAAGATGACGCCCTTTATCGACCATCTCAACCAGCTGCATGGCGTTAGCGCGCGCGTAGTCTGGGACGCGGCAGGGCGCGATATCGCCCGTGCCGAGATCAAATTCGACGAGGCGGCTATCGGTCAGCGTACCGGCGATATCGTACAGGCGCTGAAGAACGGCGAGACCGCTATCTATTTTCGCGGCTACAAGGCCAATGAAGGCATTATCGAGGCGGATGTCCGCAGCGTCAGCGCTGAGCAGCTGCACACCATTTTCACCGCGATCCAGGCGCTGTTGAACGGAGAAAAAATCGCATGAAGCTGACCCCAAATTTCTATCAGGATCGTCTGTGCCTTAACGTGCTGGCCGGATCGAAAGCGAACGCGCGCGCCATCTGGGAAGCGGCGGAAGGGCATGTGCTGGTAGGGGTGCTGTCAAAAAACTACAGCAGCAACGAGGCGGCTATCGCCGATATGCGCGAATATGCCGCGCTGATCGATAACGCGCTCTCGGTCGGACTTGGCGCGGGCGACCCGAACCAGTCAAAAATGGTGAGCGAAATTTCCGCCGTGCTGCAGCCGCAGCACGTTAACCAGGTATTCACCGGCGTCGCCGCCAGCCGCGCGCTGCTCGGCCAGTCACAAACCGTGGTTAACGGGCTGATTTCGCCGACCGGCACGCCGGGTCTGGTAAAAATCTCTACCGGCCCGCTAAGCTCGCAGGGCAGCGACGCCCTGGTGCCGATCGACAGCGCCATCGCGCTGCTGAAGGATATGGGCGGCAGCTCGGTGAAATATTTCCCGATGGGCGGGCTGAAGGCGGTCGACGAGTATCGCGCCGTCGCCCAGGCGTGCGCGGCGCATGACTTCTGGCTGGAACCGACCGGCGGCATCGATCTCGATAATGTCGAAGCGATCCTGACGATCGCGCTGGAGGCAGGCGTCAGTAAAATCATCCCGCACGTCTACAGCTCCATTATCGATCCCGCCAGCGGCGATACGCGGGTGGAAGATGTGCGCCAGCTTCTGGCGATTTGCAAAAAACTGCTGCCGTAACGACCATCACGCCGGCGCGCTTCACAGGGCGTCGGCGCTTGCCTGGACGTAACGCGCCGTTCGCTTTAGGCTGCTATTTTTCGACATGATGCCGCTGAATGCATGCCAGCGCCGTAACAGGTAGACCGCTTTGAGATTTCCTAATCAACGCCTTGCACAGCTGTTTGACGCCCTGCAAAACGAAACGCTGCCTCAGGATGAGCTGGCGCGGCGCTTCGCCGTTTCAACGCGCACCGTACGCGCCGATATCAGCGCGCTCAACGCGCTGCTGGAGGAGTATGGCGCGCAGTTCGTGCTCAGCCGCGGCGAGGGGTATCAGCTAAAAATCGAGGATGCGCAGCGTTTCCAGCGGCTGGAGCTGCAAAAACGCTCGCCGCTGCGCGTGCCGCGCACTTCCGCCGAGCGGGTGCGCTATATGCTGACGCGCTTTCTGACCGCCGCCTGGTCGCTCAAGCTGGAGGATCTGGCGGATGAGTGGTTCGTCAGCCGCGCCACGCTGCAAAACGATATGACCGAGGTGCGTGAATGGCTGGCGCGCTATCACCTGAATATCGAAAGCAAACCCCATTACGGCATGAAGCTGTTCGGCAGCGAAGTGGCGATCCGTACCTGCTTAACCGATCTGCTGTGGCAGATCGATCAGGAACAGGCCGACAGCCCGCTTATCACTATCGAAGCGCTGCACAGCAATATTCTGGAGACGCTGCGCCCACTGCTGCAGCAGTGCCTGTCGCGCCACAACGTTCGCCTCAGCGATGAGGGAGAGCGCTATCTGCGCCTTTACTGCGCCGTGGCGGTGCGGCGCATCAGCGAAGGGTATCCGCTCAGCGATCCCGGCGCGGAGGATGTCGGTCTCGACGTGCGCGAGGCGGCGCACGAGCTGATTAATCTGCTGCGGCCGCTGGTGGGCAAGCCGGTATCGCCGGCGGAAGAGGGGTGGCTGCGCGTCAATATCGCGGCGCGCCAGATGCAGGAGGTCGCGCCGAGCGCCATCAACGCCGATGACGCCGACGCGCTGGTGGACTATCTGCTCAGCTATATTAATACCCACTATAACTACAACCTGCAGGGCGACGAACAGCTGCGCGCCGATCTGTTAACGCACATTAAGACGATGATCACCCGCGTGCGTTACCAGATCCATATCCCAAACCCGCTGCTGGGCAATATTAAACAGCACTACCCTATGGCCTATGACGTCACGCTGTCGGCGGTCTCCAGCTGGGGCAAATATACGCCTTACGTTATCAGCGAAAACGAAATCGGCTTTCTGGTGCTGCATATCGGCGTCGGGCTGGAGCGGCACTACGACGTCGGCTACCAGCGCCACCCGCAGGTGCTGCTGGTGTGCGACAGCGGCAACTCGACGCTGCGGATGATTGAGGCGATGCTGCTGCGCAAGTATCCGCAGCTGCAGGTCACGGGGCGCCTGTCGCAGCGCGAATATGAGGAGCGCACGCGCATCGACGAAGATTTCGTTATCTCCACCACGCGCCTGAGCGAGAAGGATAAGCCGGTAGTGGTGATATCGCCGTTCCCCACCGGCTTTCAGCTGGAGCAGATCGGCAAGCTGGTGCTGGTGGATCGCACCCGGCCTTATATGCTGGAGAAGTTCTTCGACGCGCAGCACTTCCTGATTGTCGATAAGCCGATGACGCAGTCGCAGCTGTTTCGTCAGCTGTGCGAGCGGCTGGAGGCGGAAGGCTTTGTCGACGCGAGCTTTTATCCCTCGGTCGAGGAGCGTGAGGCGATCGTCAGCACCATGCTGGGCGAAGGCATTGCGCTGCCGCACTCGCTCGGCCTGCTGGCGAAGAAGACCGTGGTTTACACGGTGCTGGCGCCGCGGGGCATTGCGTGGGGGGAGGATACCGCCTCGGTGATCTTTCTGCTGGCGATCAGCAAAAGCGAGTATGAAGAGGCGATGGCGATCTACGACCTGTTCGTGACTTTTTTACGCGAAAGGGCTGTAGCCCGGCTGCGCGACAGCAAAGATTTCGCCGAATTCAAGGCGGTGGCAATTGAGTGTCTGGGGCGGCTGTAAGATAAGGCTCCAGCCTGCTGAGGGCCGACTGGAGCAGGAACGCGTTTAGCTTTTTTTCGCCAGCAGACGTGGGATCTCGCGCAGGCACCAGGCTTTGGCTTCGCCCATGCTGTCGCGTCGCCACGCCATAATAATATCCACTTCGCGGGTATATTCCGGGCTGACGACGCGCAGCCGACCTTCCGCGATATCTTTCTCCACCAGCGAATAGGGCATAGTGGCGACGCCAAGGCCCGCCAGTAGCGCGCGGCGTTTGTCGTCCATGCTGCTCACCGTCAGGCGCTGCTGTTTATCCAGCAGCTGCACTGTCAGAACCGGGCGCTCGCGCGCCGTATCGGCTACCGCGATGCCGCGATACTTCACGCGCGTCACTTCCGACTGCGGTTCCGGCTCGTTATGGATAGGGTGGTCGGCGCTGGCGACATAGACGCTCATCATGGTGTAGAGCTTACGGGTATTGATTTCGGTCGAGGCGCGGAAGTGCATATCGGGCGCGATAACGATATCCGCGCGACCCTGCTCCAGCCGTTCCCACGCGCCCGCCAGCACCTCAGTCACCAGCGAAATCTGGGTATTGGCTTTTTCCGACAGCTTCTCCACCAGCGGAAAGAGCGCGTCGGTCGGCACCAGCGCCTCGGTAACGATAGTCAGATGCGTTTCCCAGCCGCGCGCCAGCGCTTCGGCGTCGGTAGTGAGCTTGTCCGCCGCCTCCAGCAGCACGCGTCCGCGCTCCAGCAGCATGCGCCCGACGTTGGTAAATTTCGTCCGGTGGCCGGAGCGGTCGAACAGCACCACGTCCAGCTCCTCTTCCAGCTTTTGCATGGTGTAGCTGAGCGCCGATGGCACACGCCCCAGTTCATCCGCGGCCGCCGCAAAACTGCCGCGACGATCGATCGCATCCATCACGCGCAACGCTTCCAGGGTTAAGGCACGCTCTTTAGCCATCCGAACTCTCTTTCAGGAAATTTGAATATGCACGGCAGATTAACTGGCTAACAATACGGCGTCCAGCCTTTTACCATAATGGGTATCAGGTCTGCGGCCGCTCTCTGCCGCAGCGAGCTGGAGGTAAATTATGATAACGACGCGCAGCGCGTCCGCGTGCGGTCAGGCCGATTTCGGCTGGTTGCAGGCACGCTACAGTTTCTCTTTTGGTCACTATTTCGATCCCAAACTCATGGGCTATGCCTCGCTACGGGTGCTGAATCAGGAAGTGCTGGCGCCAGGGGCCGCCTTTCAGCCGCGCACCTATCCGCAGGTCGACGTGCTGAATATCGTGCTGCAGGGCGAGGCGGAGTACCGCGACAGCGAAGGCAATCATATCGTCGCGCGCGAGGGCGAAGCGCTGTTGCTCGCCACGCAGCAGGGCGTCAGCTACAGCGAAATCAACCTGCGCAAGGACCAGCCGCTGACGCGTATGCAGCTCTGGCTGGCTGCCTGTCCCGAGCGTGAAAACCCGACCTTGCAGAAGATTGCGCTGTCGGAGCGCGGCAAGCTGCAGCTGATCGCCTCGCCGGACGGCGCGGGCAACAGCCTGCAACTGCGTCAGCAGGTGTGGGTTCACCAGCTGCTGCTGGCGCCAGGCGAAGAGCAGTCGCTGACGCTGCGCGGGCCACGTGCCTATCTGCAGTCGATTCACGGTTCGCTGGAGGCGGCAACTTCAGGCGAGCGGCAGGAGAAGCTGGGCTGCGGCGACGGGGCGTTTTTGCAGGAGGAGCAGCAGATCCGGCTGCGGGCGAAAACCGCGACGCGGGCGCTGGTGATTGATATACCGGTATAAAAAAACGGGCGGCTCAGGCCGCCCGTTCTGTTTCTTTGCCTGTTACTTCAGCATGGTGAATGCGGTAGTGACGTGCTTCACGCCGCTGACCCGGCTGGCGATATCCGCCGCTGCTTTCGCCTCTTCCTGCGTTACCAGACCTAACAGGAACACTTCGCCGTTCTCGGTCGTCACCTTCACGTTCGACGATTTCACCTGATCGCTGCCCAGTAGCTGCGAGCGGATTTTGGTGGTGATCCAGGTATCGGACGACGAAGTGCCCAGGCTCACTTTCTGGCCGATGCGAATTTCGTTATAGACCTCGGTCGCGCCATCTACGCCCATGGCGATCTGCTTAGCGCGGCTGGCGATATCCTGCGACGGTGCCTGGCCGGTCAGCAGCACTTTGCCCTGATAGGCGGTGGCGATGATGCGCGCGTCGGTTTTAATCTGCTGATCTTTTGCCAGCGCGTTGCTGACGCGCAGCTCCAGCGTGCCGTCGTCTACCTGGGTGCCTACGGTGCGCGGATCGGTGGCGGTTTTGGTGGCGACGGCCGCGCCGCCGGCGACAACGGCGACGCAGCCCTGCAACAGCATGGCGGTTAACAGGATGGCGACAGCATTCAATGCTTTCATGTTTGCTCCTTCAGTCATTCCTGGTGTGGAAACAGGGTGTTATCAATCAGGTCGCACAGACAGTTCAGCGTCAGCATATGCATCTCATGGATGCGGGCGCTACGGTGCGACGGGATGCGAATTTCCACGTCGTGCGGACCCAGCAGGCCCGCCAGCTCGCCGCCGTCATAGCCGGTGAGCGCAACGATGGTCATATCACGGGTAACCGCGGCTTCTACCGCTTTGACGATATCTCGCGTGTTGCCGCGGGTGGAGATCGCCAGCAGGACGTCGCCGGTCTGACCCAGCGCGCGCACCTGTTTGGCGTAAATTTCATCGTGTTGACGATCGTTGCCGATCGCCGTCAGCATCACGTTATCCGCGCTGAGCGCCAGCGCAGGCAGGCTGGGACGCTCAGTCTCGAAGCGGTTAATCATGCTGGCGGCGAAATGCTGCGCGTTGGCGGCCGATGCGCCATTGCCGCAGCTGAGAATTTTATTGCCGTTAAGCAGGGACTGCACCAGCGTCATCGCGGCGCGGGAAATGGCATCCGGCAGCGCTTCCGCGGCGGCAATCTGGGTTTGGATACTTTCAGTAAAACACGCTTTAATTCTGTCCTGCACACGACCACCTGGTTCTATACGTCTGCATTAAAGGCATTGGGCAGCCACTCCAGCGCCGTACCGGTAATGGCGATGATGTCGAAACGGCAATCCACCGTATCAAAACTGCCGCCGCGCTGCGACAGCCAAAGGGCGGCGGCGCGCAACAGTTTTTGCCGCTTGAGGCGGGTGATGCTGGCCAGCGCGCCGCCGTAGCGCGCATCGCGCCGGTAGCGCACCTCCACAAACACCCAGCATGCGCCGTCACGCATGATGAGATCCAGCTCGCCGCCGCGATAAGTCACGTTGCTGGCGATCCAGCGCAACCCGGCGCGCTCTAAATAGCGCCGGGCGCGCTGTTCCTGTTCAGCGCCGAGGCGCCGCGAGGTCAGGAGGCGGGAACGATCGCGCCCTGACGGTACTGGCTCCATGACAACGCCCTGTTGATCACGCAATCCTGATTCGCGCTCAGCTTGCCGGTATTGCCGTCAATGGTGAAGCCCGGCGTCTGGCGCATCTGATTAAAACTGTTCGCCAGCGTCCAGGCGTCAATGCCCATTGCATAAAGGCGAACCAGCGAATAGTCGTTGTTGAACGACTGCGCTGCCCGCTGCATCAGCGCCGGATTACGACCTGAAAGCAGCGGAATATCGCTGAACTGCAGTCCTTCCATCTCCAGGCGGAAATCGGGACCTGCGCCAGCCTGATAGCTGCGCGAGCTGGCGTAGAGCGACGCTGCGCTACGGCTGCCGGTGCGCATGGCGATCATCGGCTTGATCAGCTGCAGCTCATCCTGCGTCGAAACGATATAGACCGAATCGACGTTGCCGCCGCTGCTCGCCGCTGGCGGCGCGCTCTGCTGCGGCGAGGGAATGTTCAGCCCGGCGATGGCGACGCCCTGCGGTTCAGCCGGCTGCGTAGTAACCGGTGTGCCGCTCAGCGTAATGCCCGCGCCGCTGTTGATGCCCTGTTTCAGCTCAGCAGTCGAGCCGAAGCGCTGTTGCAGCGGCGCACCGCCGCCCAGTTTCTGCCACTCCTGCGAAAACGCATTAACCACGCGATCGCCGAAGCTGCTGCGCGGCACCAGCAATAGCGGCTGGCGTTTGCCCTGATCCCACATATGGTGCGCGGCATCGCGCGCTTCGTCTTCAGGAGAAAGCGCAAAGTAGCAAACATTCGGATGGTTCTGGATCTGCTCCGGCGCGTTAAGCGCCAGAACGTTGAGCGGCGTCTGGCTGTTAGCGACCGCTTCAACGTTGTTTTTCAGCAGCGGACCGACCACGAGGGTGGCGCCGTCCTGCTGCGCCTGCTGCATCACCTGCTGAATCGGCTGGCTGCTGGTGTCATACACCTTGACCTGCGCGCTGCTGGAGGGAGCGCTGGCTGGCTGCTGCTGCTGCTGCGCGGCGGGCTGCGGGGACTCGGCTGGCGTGATCGAGGCGGCTGCCGGGCTGACCACCGCGTTAGCTGCGCCGGTTGGCGCAGGCTGCGCGCCTGCGGCGGCGGCGGGCTGAGCTGCGGTCGGCGCGGTCGGCTGCGGCGCAGCGTTCAGGGCGCCGTTTTTCGCATCGTTGAAACCTTTCTCAATCGCGCTGGCGAAGACCTGCGCCTGACCGTTCAGCGGCAGCAGCAGCGCGATGGTGCTGGTTGACGCTTTGGTAAAGTTCTGCGCCTGGCTTAACGGCGTCGGCAAGGTTTTAGCCGCCGGGTTTTGCGGATAGCGCGTCTGCCAGTCTTTAAGTGCGGACTTCAGCATCTCGCCATCCTGCGCGTTGGCGCGCCAGACATTAAGCAGATCCAGCCAGCCCTGCAGGGTATTTTCACTGGCGTTGATCACCAGGCTGCTGGCTTCCTGCGGCGTCATCTGCGTCAGCGCCTGCCAGGTGGCATCGATGTTTTTCTGATGATCGTCGCCGGTCAGCAGCGGCTCCTGCGCAATATAGGCGCGCAGCAGCGCCAGCGAGGTTTTACCCTGCGCGGCGGCGATCTGCAGCCCGTAGTAGCGCGCCTGCTGCTCTTTCGACAGGTCGTCGACTTTCACCTGATTCAACAGCTGCGTTGCACCCGGCACGTTCTGCTGGCTAAACAGGAACTGCGATTTAAGCAGCAGCAGTTCCTGCTGTTGCGTGTCGCTGAGGCGGCTCGGCAGCTGGTTAAGCTGCTGGCCAGCCTGTGGATACTTTCCTTCTTTCATCAGGGCACGGATGGCAAGTAATTGCCAGTCTGTCCTGCTATCATCGCTGCTTTGCTGCACTTGCTGCAGATAGTAATCAGACCCGCCGGTCACGGGTCCCTGAATATTAACGTTTGAGGTTTGCGGCCCCTGACCGCTACAGGCGGCTAAAATCAGCCCAGCAAGAAGGACAGGCACAAAGCGTCCTGCTTTATGACGAACGACTTTTGAAGGAAGCATACTGTATCCAGTGATGTTTTTTTCAAGATGCTCAATATTAAATCGGCAATTCGGATGAAACAATGAAACAACTCGATCGGGCAGAGATTTCTGCCAGCACGCTCTACATCGTTCCAACCCCGATTGGTAATTTGGGTGATATCACCCAGCGGGCGCTGACGGTGCTTTCGGGCGTCGATCTGGTCGCAGCGGAAGATACACGTCATACCGGACTGTTGCTACAACATTTCGCCATCGCTGCGCGGCTCTTCGCACTTCACGACCACAATGAACAGCAGAAGGCCGAACTGCTGCTGGCGAAGCTGCAGGAAGGGCAGAGCATCGCGCTGGTCTCGGATGCCGGGACGCCGCTGATTAACGATCCGGGTTACCATCTGGTACGCCGCTGCCGCGAGGCGGGCATTCGCGTGGTGCCGCTGCCAGGTGCCTGCGCCGCCGTCACAGCATTAAGCGCCGCCGGGTTACCGTCCGATCGTTTCTGTTACGAAGGGTTTCTGCCCGCCAAAACCAAGGCGCGCTGCGACACGCTGCGCGCGCTGGCGCAGGAGCCGCGCACCCTTATTTTCTACGAGTCTACTCATCGTCTGCTCGACAGCCTGCAGGATATGGCGAACGAGCTGGGCCCCGGGCGCTATGTGGTGCTGGCGCGCGAGCTGAGCAAGACCTGGGAGTCGATTTACGGCGCGCCGGTGGGCGAGCTGCTTGCCTGGGTCAAAGAAGATGAGAATCGTCGCAAAGGGGAGATGGTGCTGGTCGTCGAAGGGCATAAGCCGGACGAAGAGGCGCTGCCCGCCGAAGCGCTGCGCACGCTGGCGCTGCTGCAGAAAGAGCTGCCGCTGAAAAAGGCGGCGGCGTTGACCGCGGAAATCCACGGCGTGAAGAAAAATGCGCTCTATCGCTTTGCTCTTGATCAGCAAGAGACGTGACAATTGCGGGCGAATGCCCTATCATCCGGCGCCGAAGCTGACCAGACAGTCGCCGCTTTGTCGTCGTCCCTCTTGTAGGGAGACGGGCAGAGGGGAGGAAAGTCCGGGCTCCATAGGGCAGGGTGCCAGGTAACGCCTGGGGGGCGCAAGCCTACGACCAGTGCAACAGAGAGCAAACCGCCGATGGCCCATTTATGGGATCAGGTAAGGGTGAAAGGGTGCGGTAAGAGCGCACCGCGCGTCTGGCAACAGTTCGCGGCACGGTAAACTCCACCCGGAGCAAGGCCAAATAGGGGTTCGCATGGTACGGCCCGTACTGAACCCGGGTAGGCTGCTTGAGCCAGTGAGCGATTGCTGGCCTAGATGAATGACTGTCCACGACAGAACCCGGCTTATCGGTCAGTTTCGACTTTTCAGGTGAAAACCCCGCGCAAGCGGGGTTTTTGCTTTCTGGAGCAAGCTGCCCCCGCGTTTGCGCCACGCTCGCTGCATTTGGGGCTTCCCCGTTGCCTCAGGATCTTGCCATGCTAAACTGCGCGGCGGCAACGAAAGGAGCAGCCCGTGGCGAAATACCAGCAACTGACGGATGAGATTCAGCAGCAGATCGAGGCGGGTATCTGGCTGCCAGGCACGAAGCTGCCGTCGCTTCGTCAGCAGGTGGCGCAGCACGGGCTAAGCCTGATGACGGTGATGCACGCCTACGAGGTGCTGGAAAGCCAGGGCTGGATCGTCTCGCGTCCGCAGTCCGGTTACTACGTCGCGCCGCGCGCGCTGCAAACCGCGCCAGCGCAGGTGGCGCTCAGCGAGCAGGTCGATATTAACGATTTTGTCTTCGACGTGCTGCAGGCGATCCGCGATCCGGGCATTGTACCTTTTGGCTCCGCCTTCCCCGACCCCGAACTCTTTCCTCAGCGTCAGCTGATGCGCTCGCTGACCAATGTCTCACATCAGCTGACGCCGCTCGACGCGCTCAATAATCTTCCACCCGGCAATGCGGCGCTGCGGCAGATGCTGGCGCAGCGCTATGCGAGACAGGGCATTACGCTGTCGCCAGATGAAATCGTAATTACCAACGGTGCGCTGGAAGCGCTCAATCTCAGCCTGCAGGCGCTTACCGAACCAGGCGATTATGTGGTTATCGAGCAGCCGACCTTTTATGGCGCGCTGCAGGCGATCGAGCGGCTGAAGCTGAAAGCGCTCGCGGTGCCGAGCGACGCGCAGCAGGGCATTGATATGCAGCAGCTGGAAGAGACGCTGCAGCGCTGGCCGGTGAAAGCGTGCTGGCTGATGACTACGCTGCAAAATCCGCTTGGCGTTACCCTTTCGCCCGCGCGCAAAGCGCAGCTGGTAGCGCTGCTGGCGCGCTATCAGGTGCCGCTGATAGAAGATGATGTTTACGCTGAACTCTGGACAGGCGATGAACCGCCGCATCCGGCGAAATACTGGGATCGCGGCGGCGACGTGCTGCACTGCGGCTCCTTTTCCAAATGTCTGGTCGCCGGGTTCCGCGTCGGCTGGGTCGCGGCGGGACAGCACGCGCAGCGCATCCAGCGCCTGCAGCTGATGAGCACGCTCTCTACCAGCGCGCCGATGCAGCTGGCGCTGGCGGATTTTCTCGCCACGCGCCGCTACGATAGCCATCTGAAAAAACTGCGGCAGACGCTGGCGCGGCGTAAAGAGTGGGTGCGTCAGGCGCTGCGCCGCGTGCTGCCGGACGGCGCCAGCGTGAGCGAGTCGCCGGGCGGCTTCTTTTTGTGGGTAACGCTGCCGCGCGGCTATGACACGACACAGCTTTATCAGCAGGCGTTACAGCAGGGGATCAGCATCGCGCCGGGGCGGCTGTTTTCAGCGGGCGAGGAGTTTACCCACTGTTTTCGCATTAACGCCGCCTGGCCGTGGGATACACGCGCCGAAGCGGCGGTCGAGACGCTGGGAAGGCTGATTGCCGAACAGCGTAAGATTTAAACCTGCGCTGCCTGCTGGTGGCCCCAGGTCAGATAGTAGATGTCATAGAAATCGACTTCGCCTTTCTGCTGTAGCAGACGATGAATGCCGCTTTTCACCTGCTCCGGCGCATCCGGCAGATTCAAAATCTTCTTCACGCCGCCTTCAGAAACCGGCTGCACGTAGTACCACTCGCCGTTATAACAGACGCGCAGATCCAGCGCGTCGATATCCTCGAAGCGGTATTTCGGGTTGATATCCAGCAGCATCAGAAAGCTCATGACCAGTACGAAAATGGTAGCGAACCAGAAGGCGGGCCAGCCCAGCATTTCGGTAGAAAAAATCAGCGCCACGCACAGGGCGTAGCAGAGATACATGACTGCCCAGAGCCCCGGATGGGTTTTCAGAAAAGAGAAGCTAAAACGCGGGCGGTTGTCGCGGCGTTCCTCACGATTAAGCGTAGCGATCTCATCGATTAAGATTTGTTTAATGGCGTCCATTGTTCACCTCACCGTCACTTTTCTGCACAGTAGAACAGATAACAGTGAGCCGGAGGAGACACAGAACCGCGCAGAATTTTTATAACAGTTCAGACGCGCGCCGTCCCGGCAAGGAGACGGCGCGAACGATTAACCGCGGCCGTGCGGCTCATCCCAGTCAAACGCCGGACCCAGCGAAATAACGCCGTTCGGGTTGATGGTTTTATGGCTGACGTAATAGTGATGGCGGATATGGGGCAGATTCACGGTATCGGCGATGCCCGGCATCTGATAGATATCGCGCAGAAAGCCGCTCAGGTTGAGGTAATCGCCGATGCGATGACGGTCGCACTTAAAGTGGGTGACGTAAACCGGATCGAAACGCACCAGCGTAGTCCAGAGGCGCAGATCCGCTTCGGTCAGCTGATCGCCGGTCAGGTAGCGGTGCTGGCCCAGAATCTGCTCCAGCCGCGACAGCGAGTGAAACAGCGCTGTCACCGACTCGTCATAGGCCGCCTGCGAAGTCGCGAAGCCCGATTTGTAGACGCCGTTGTTAACCGTGTCGTAAATCCAGCCGTTCAGCTCGTCTATCTTCTCGCGCAGGACAGGCGGATAGTAATCCCCGGCGCGGGCGCCGACAGCGTCAAAAGCGCTGTTGAACATGCGGATAATATCCGCCGATTCGTTGCTGACAATGGTGCCCTGCTGCTTATCCCACAGAACCGGCACGGTGACGCGTCCGGTGTAGTGGGGATCGGCATGCAGATAGAGCTGATAGAGAAATTCGTTCTGATAGAGCTTGTCGCCGGTAGCGTCGGGAAAATCGTCGTCGAATGTCCAGCCGTTTTCCAGCATCAAAGGATGCACCACGGAGACGTCGATCATCGACTCCAGCCCTTTCAGCTTACGCATCAGCAGCGTGCGGTGCGCCCAGGGGCAGGCGAGAGAAACATACAGATGATAGCGATCGCGTTCAGCTTTGAAGCCCGCTTCGCCCGTTGGGCCAGCGCTGCCGTCCGCTGTTACCCAGTTGCGCCAGACCGCTTCAGTGCGCTTGAAGCGTCCGCCGGTTGATTTGGTATCGTACCAGGTGTCATGCCAGACACCTTCGATCAGTTGGCCCATATCGCCTCCAGTGCAAACAGGGCGAGGAGTCTCCTCGCCCTGCTAAGTATATGCGGCATTACGCCAGATGTGTGCTTAGCGAAGTGCGCCCACCGGCTGCGCTTTTTTACGCAGCAGACGATCAAGGCTGTACGCGCCTGGACCCACCAGGCCCAGCACCAGGAAGCCGCCCGCGATGGAGAGGTTTTTCATAAACATCAGCTGGTTGACACCTTCCGCGAAGTTACTGTGGAACAGGAACGCCGTCAGGATGGTGAAAGCTGCGGTAAAGAGCGCGGTAAAACGGGTCAGGAAGCCGAACAGAATCGCCAGGCCGCCGCCGAACTCCAGCAGGATAACCAGCGGCAGGAAGAAGGCGGGTACGCCCATCGCTTCCATATACTGCTGCGTGCCCGCATAGCCAGTGATCTTGCCCCAGCCGGCAGTGATAAACAGGATCGGCATTAAAATGCGCGCCAGCAGCAGGCCAGTATCTTCGAATTTTTTCATCATTTACTCCAGGCTAATTTTACGGCAGGACAGCAGCGCCTGCGTTAGATAATTCCCAGCATAAGGCGGTTTAGCCGTTTGCTGAGCTGATAGCTGGAGATAATAGTCGCGGAGGGGAAAGGTTGTAAGCGAGATATTCTGTAGGTGTTATTCAGGAAATCTGATAAAGAAAAGCCGGCGTTTTCGCACCGGCTACAGGAAGAGAAAAATTAGCGCTGCGGCAGGGCCGCTTTCAGCATGCGCCAGGTGCTCCAGACGCCAAAGCCGCGCTTGAGCAGGCGCATAAATTTATTCGGGCTGCGCACCGACCAGATAGCCAGCGCGCTGCTGCCGATGGCCAGATAACGCCGCATGCTGAGGAACGTCAGCCAGCCGCGGTCATACTGCGCGGTGCTTAGCAAAAAATCACGGCGGCTGGCGCTCAGATCGAGCCGCTGCTGTTGTATATCGCTCAGCAGCGCATGAATGCGCGCTTCACGTTCCTGTTTGCTGCTCATGCGCGGTTATCCTCCAGCAGCTGACGGTCATTCTCCAGCTCTTTGCGCGTATGGTGCAACAGCGTGGACTGACGCGATTTGCGCAGGCTCCACAGGCCGAAAATAATCGCCAGAAGAAAGAGTACGCCGGTCGTAATGCCAATCGCCATCAGACGATACTGCGCGTCGACGGCCCAGATAATCAACACCATCAGGCTCATCAGTCCGAAGGCGGTGAACAACATGGTCAGGCCAACCATCAGCAACAGCTGAATCAGGTTGGCCTTTTCCGCTTCCAGCTCGACCACCGCCAGACGTACACGGGTCTCGACCATGCTGACCAGCGTAGTGACGATGCGCTGACCGATGTTGATGACCCCTTTGCCGGGGCCGTGGCTCTGCTGAGAATCCGCCATAATTAACGCCGTGAAATCAGGATGCCGATCGCCACGCCAATTGCCGCACCGATGCCAACGCCATGCCAGGGGTTTTCACGCACGTAACCGTCTGCTTTCTGCGCGGCTTCACGCGTGGTTTGCGCCAGATATTCACCGGAATCGCCCAGCTTCTCGCGTGAGCTGTCGAGCGCTACGCGCGCTTTCTGACGCAGCTTATCCAGTTCGCCTTTAGACTTATCCGTGGTGCTGCTCAGCACCTCTTCCAGCGTATCCGCCAGATTTTTTAACTCAGCACGCAAATGTTCTGATGAAGTGTCTTTTGACATGTAATGTTCCTTTTAGCTTCAGTGATTGAGTCCGGATTAATAAGGCTCCGCCTGTAACTTTTTCAGATCCTGGCGGGCTTCTTCCAATTTATGTTCACGTCTGGCAATTTTTTCCCTGTCGTCGCCCTCCTGACGCTCTTCTTTTAGCTCGCGTTCGCGCTCTGCGACTTTTTCTCGCTGCGCCTTGATGCGCGTCTGGTGAGAGGCTTTCAGTTTATTGTCGCTACAGCTGGCGCGTACTTCGGTTAAGGCGCGCTCCAGTCCATTGACGCGACGCTGATTGTTATGCTGTTTCGCCATCGCAATTTCATGCTGAATGTCCTGCTCTTTCTGCTGACAAAGCGATTCCGCCGCCATCAGCGAACCCGAGAGAGAAAACAGCGCGAGGCCAAGAAGTAATTGATGTTTCATCAGGCTTGTTACCTTCCATTGTTACTGACCTGCCGTGACCAGACAGCGTCATCTCCTGGCGTGTCAGATAGCTGAGCCATCCACTAAGCATAGACAGCGCCTGTAAAAAGTTCAAAAAAGACGGGGGGATACAGATTATTCTGTTGCCGTCCTGTCAGCGCAAGACGGCAACAGCGGGTCAGGAAATATTCAGCATGGTTGAGGAGGCGGAAGCCGAATCGGGGTGTCTGGCGACGACAAAGCCGTCCGGCAGCAAACGACGCAGCACTTTTTGCGCGGCAAGACTCTGCTCTTCGTTTTCGAAATGAATAATCAGCGCATCGCCTGAAGGAGTAATGCTTTTGATGCGGATGCCCTGCGCCGTCAGCTGTTGATAGAGATAAAACCCGTCAGGCAGCGGGCCGCCAGCATGAGAAACGCGGATCTGCACCACGCTTTCATGCTGCAGCAGCATCGGCGTCAGGCCGATCGCCAGCAGCAGCAGCGCGGCGATCGCCAGCCAGGGCAGCATACGGCGGGGAATGGGGCGATAAATTTTCATGATTCGCCCTTACCATTCTGATTCGCCTGGCGCTTGCGCCACAGCACCACCAGCGAGCCCACCAGGCCGATAACCAGCAACACCAGCGGCAGCAGCATCAGACAGAACATCATTTCATCTTCATAGCGACGAAAGATCGGCGTTTTGCCCAGCGCAAAGCCGAGTACGGTGAGGATCACTACCCAGAGCAGCGCGCTGACCCAGTTAAAAAACTGGAAGCGGGCGTTATCCAGGCCAGAAAGACCGGCAATCGTCGGTAACAGGGTGCGCACGAAAGCGATAAAGCGGCCAATCAGCAGCGCTGACAGGCCGTGGCGATGAAACAGACTGTGCGCGCGAGCGTGATATTGTGCAGGAAGATGAGAGAGCCACTTCTGTACCGTCGGCGTATTGCCGAGCCAGCGGCCCTGAATATAGCTGACCCAGCAGCCGAGGCTGGCGCCGGTAGTCAGTACCAGAATTGTCAGCGGGAAGCTCATGGTACCTTTGGCGATCAGCACGCCCACCAGAATCAACAGGCTATCGCCCGGCAAAAACGCGGCGGGCAGCAGACCATTCTCCAGAAAGAGGATCATGAACAGCACGCCGTAAATGGCCCATACCAGCGTCGGATCGGAAAGGGTTTCGTAATCCTGTTGCCACAAGGCCTGCAGCAACGCATGCAAAATATCCATCAATCATTCCTGAACATCATTGTTTAACGCGTCTCAAAGGACATAAGCGCAGACCGGCGTTTGGTTATCTGTTTTAGGAGCACAGTCTGGGCAGAGTTTTCCGGATCCTTCCAGAACAGATTGTTTAACCAGCGAATTTTTAAACCCTGTCGCAAAGGGTAAAAAAGGGGCGCTAACTGTAACAAAAACTACAGGGCTGAGACAGGGGGATGTGTCCGTCGCACAGGAGTTTTACCCTTTGACAAGGTCCGTCAAAAGGAGCTTTACACGACCTGACACTATTGCAGATTAACTGACTTTCCTGCGCGAAAACGCAGCAGAATCAATGTGAATGGCTAGAGCCGTCCGGCAGGATAACGGGATTCTCGGCAAACATATAACGATCCACATTAAATTCAAAATCATCGGCGGTCGCGTTAAACAGCATCTGTTTAGTATTTTCCAGATGTTGCCACATCGCCAGTTTGCTGGCGGCGGGATCTTTGCGCATCAGCGCCTTGAGGATCTGATCGTGGTCGTCGCACCAGCTGAGAATGCTGCGCTGGTCGATATGTTCGTGGAGTTTAAGCCAGTAGGGATTGTGCAGGCGATGCAGCCACATCTTTTCGACAATGGCCGCCAGCGCGCTGTTTTGGGTGGATTGCGCAATGCGCACATGAAACTGCATGTCCCACTGCGAGTCGCGGAAGTGATCTTCCTGACGCGCTTTTTCCTGAATCGCCATCAGCTCGATAATGTCCTGCCGCGTCACCTGCGTCGCCGCGAATTCGGCGACGTTGCTCTCAATCAGCTGACGCGCCTGCAGCAGTTCGAAGGGGCCAAAAGTGGCGAATTCGAGCTGGCTTGAGGTCATCACGCGGTTTTGCTGCTGGCTGGCTATAACGTGAATACCGGAACCTTTGCGTACCTCAACGTAGCCTTCCACCTCCAGCATGATAATCGCTTCGCGCACCACCGTGCGGCTGACGTTCATCTCTTCCGCGATCAGGCGTTCGGCAGGCAGCTTATCGCCTACAGGATAAGCGCCTGTTTCGATACGGCTTTTCAGATCGCTGGCGAGCTGCTGGTAAAGTCGACGAGGTTCGGTCAGTTCCATAGCGTATTCCCGTGTCGCAAATAAAGTTGTTATACCACTTTGCGGCCGCTAAATAAAAGGTCCCGCGTCATTATGACGCGGGACGCTTGTTTTCCCACCTGGCGGGCGTGTCAGCAACTGGCTGCCTCAGCCGCGTACGGTTGCTCCCTGCGGCGGCACGACCTCTTTCTCCAGCTCAGAGACCGGCTTATTACGCAAGACCGTCCAGATCACCACGGCGCCTAACAGATCGAACACCGCCAGCGCGGCGAACAGCGGGCTGAAGCCCAGCGTATCGGCCAGTGCGCCAACTACGAGCGCAAACATGGTGCTGGCCGTCCATGCCGCCATGCCGGTCAGGCCGTTGGCAGTGGCTACTTCGTTACGGCCGAAGACGTCGGAAGAGAGCGTAATCAGCGCGCCGGAGAGCGCCTGATGGGCAAAGCCGCCGACGCAGAGCAGCGCGATAGCGACATAGGGGCTGGTGAAGAGGCCGATAGTGCCGGGGCCAATCATCAGCACCGCGCCCATGGTCACCACCAGCTTGCGCGAAACGATCAGGTTGACGCCGAACCAGCGTTGAAACAGCGGCGGCAGATAACCGCCGAGGATGCAGCCGAGATCGGCGAACAGCATCGGCATCCAGGCGAAAAGCGCAATCTCTTTCAGGTTGAAGCCATACACCTTGAACATAAACAGCGGGATCCAGGCGTTAAAGGTGCCCCAGGCGGGTTCCGCCAGGAAGCGCGGCAGGGCGATACCCCAGAACTGGCGGTTGCGCAGAATCTGACGCGCCGACATTTTTTTAGTGTTACCGGTCTGATGCTGCGCTTCCTGGCCGGAAATAATGTACTGACGCTCTTCGTCGCTGAGTTTGGTCTGCTGTTTGGGATGCTTATAGAAGATCAGCCAGCAGAGCGCCCAAATCAGGCTCAGCACGCCAGTGATGATAAATGCCATCTGCCAGCTGTGCGCCACAATCGCCCACACCACCAGCGGCGGCGCCAGCATAGCGCCGATCGAGGAGCCGACGTTGAAGTAGCCCACGGCGACGGAGCGCTCTTTAGCCGGGAACCACTCGCTGCTCGCTTTCAGGCCCGCCGGGATCATCGCCGCTTCCGCCGCGCCGACTGCGCCGCGCGCCAGCGCAAAGCCGCCCCAGCTGCCTGCCATCGCCGTCGCGGCGCAGAAAATCGCCCAGAGTACGGCAAACACGGCATAGCCGACTTTGGTGCCGAGCAAATCGAGCACGTAGCCCGCGACCGGCTGCATAACGGTATAGCAGGCGGAGTAGGCCGCCACGATGTAGGAGTACTGTTGGGTGGTGATATGTAAATCGGTTTGTAGCGTCGGCGCGGCGACGGCGATGGTATTACGGGTGAGATAACCCAGCACGGTGCCCAGCGTCACCAGCCCGATCATATACCAGCGTAGCCCTTTAATCTTACGCATCATTTACCTCTTCCAGTGTTCTGTCTGCGGTCTTGCCGCTGTTGTTATCTGGAGCGGGACAACCGTGATTCGGCTTACCTCACGCCCGCAGGCCACGCGAATGCGGCCCTGTGTTTACCTTGCCATTACGGGTCGAGAGCGTAACTTGTTATACAACTTTAAAAGTTGAGAGCCATCACAAAAGCCCCTTTTGCAATATGGGATACTTTAAATCTGCGTCAGGACAGCCATTTAGCACGCTACAGAGAGCAAAAACGTCCATGAGGACAGGGCGTTGCTGCTATTTATGTGAGCGAGATCTCAAAGAATTCTGTAGCTGACTAAAATTGGTATGATAACTTTGAGCGCATTCAGGCTCTATCAAGAGGAAGCAAGTATGTCGCGTTTTATGACCGAGGATTTTTTGCTGGATACCGAATTTGCTCGTCGCCTTTATCACGACTATGCAAAGGATCAGCCGATTTTCGACTATCACTGCCATCTTCCGCCGCAGCAGATTGCCGAAAATTACCGCTTTGCCAACCTCTATGACATCTGGCTGAAGGGCGATCACTACAAGTGGCGCGCTATGCGCGCTAACGGCGTGCCGGAAGCCTTCTGCACCGGCGACGCCAGCGACCGCGAAAAATTCGACGCCTGGGCGCGCACCGTACCGCACACTATCGGCAACCCGCTCTATCACTGGACGCACCTTGAACTGCGTCGTCCTTTCGGCATAACCGATACCTTGCTCTCTGAAAAAACCGCCGACGACATCTGGGAGCGCTGCAACGCGCTGCTGGCGCAGGATGACTTTACCGCGCGCGGCATTATGCAGCAGATGAATGTGAAGATGGTCGGCACCACCGACGATCCGCTGGATGACCTGCAGCACCATCGCGCGCTGGCGCAGGATGGCAGCTTCAGCGTCAAGGTGCTGCCGAGCTGGCGTCCGGACAAAGCCTTTAATATTGAGGCGGAAGGCTTCCTGGCATGGATCGAGAAGCTGGAGTCGCTGACCGACATCAGCGTGCGCCGCTTTGACGATCTGCGCAGCGCACTGAGCAAACGCCTCGACTATTTCGCCGATCACGGCTGTAAGGTTTCAGACCACGCGCTTGACGTCGTGCTCTACGCCGAAGCGGACGACGCGACGCTGGACGCCATTCTGGCCGCTCGTCGCGCAGGCAACGCGCCGGACGCGCAGGCGATTGCGCAGTTTAAAACCGCCGTGCTGGTGTGGCTGGGCGGCGAATATGCGCGTCGCGGCTGGGTGCAGCAGTACCATATCGGCGCGCTGCGCAACACCAACCGTCGCCAGTTTGAACTGCTGGGCCCGGACGTCGGCTTCGACTCGATTAACGACCAGCCGCTGGCGGAACCGCTGGCGAAGCTGCTGGGCGCGCAGAACCTGCATAACGCGCTGCCGAAAACCATTCTCTACTGCCTGAACCCGCGCGACAACGAGGTGCTGGCGACCATGGCGGGCAATTTCCAGGGAGAGGGCGAAGCGGGCAAAATGCAGTTCGGCTCCGCCTGGTGGTTCAACGATCAGCTCGACGGCATGCAGCGTCAGATGACGCAGCTGGCGCAGATTGGCCTGCTTAGCCGCTTTGTCGGCATGCTGACCGACAGCCGCAGCTTCCTCTCTTATACGCGTCACGAATATTTCCGCCGCCTGCTGTGCCAGATGATTGGTCGCTGGGTAGAAAACGGCGAAGCGCCGGGCGACGAGGCGCTGCTGGGCCAGATGGTGCAAAACATCTGCTTTAACAACGCGCGCGACTACTTCGGCATAGAGCTGGGAGCCTGATAATGCAGCGGCTAAATCGCCACGATTTTCCCGGCGCGATCTACAGCGAGCGCGTCATCCAGTTCGGCGAGGGCAACTTTCTGCGCGCCTTTATCGACTGGCAGCTCGACTGGCTGAACCAGCATCAGGGCACCGACGCGGGCGTCGTGGTGGTACGGCCGCGCAACCGTGCCGTCAGCGACAGCCTGAACCAGCAGGATGGCCTTTATACCACGCTGATCCGCGGTCTGAACGAACAGGGCGAGCGCGTCAGCGAAACGCGCCTGATCCGCAGTCTGAATCGCGAGATCCAGCCTTATCTCCAGCATGACGACTTTCTGGCGCTGGCGCGCGCGCCGCAGATGCGGTTTGTCTTCTCCAACACCACCGAGGCGGGCATCGCCTTTGCCGAGCGCGATCGCCTGACGGATGCGCCCGCTTCCAGCTTTCCCGGCAAACTGACGCAGCTGCTATGGGCGCGCTTCGAGCACTTCAGCGGCGCCAGCGACAAAGGCTGGCTGATTGTGCCCTGCGAGCTAATCGACCATAACGGCGACGCCCTGCGCGAGCTGGTGCTGCGCTATGCGCGACACTGGCAGCTGCCAGAAAGTTTTACCGCCTGGGTAACGCAGCACTGCATGTTCTACAACACGCTGGTGGACCGCATCGTGACCGGTTTCCCGCAGGAGAGTGAGGCGCTCGCTGCTCAGCTGGGCTACGAGGATCGTTTTCTGGTGGCGGGCGAGGTGTATTACCAGTTCATTCTGCAGGGACCGCGCGCGCTGTTCGACGAGCTGAAGCTGGATGCGCTGGCGCCGCAGGTGCGGCTGGTCGAGGATATCGCGCCGTGGAAGGCGCAGAAAGTGGCGATCCTCAATGGCGCACATACCGCCATGGTGCCGGTGGCGTTCCAGGCTGGGCTGGAGAGTGTCGGCGAAGCGATGGCGGATCCGGCTATCTCAGGTTTTGTCGATCGTCTGCTGCGCGAGGAGATCATTCCTACGCTGGACCTGCCGCGCAGCGAGCTGCTCGCCTTCGCCGATGCGGTAGAGCGACGCTTCCGTAATCCCTTTATCCGTCATGCGCTGCTCTCCATCGCGCTGAACGGCATGACCAAGTTCCGCACCCGCCTGCTGACGCCGCTGCTGGCGTCGCACGCGCAAAACGGCGTCTGGCCGCCGCGTCTGACCTTCGCGCTGGCGGCGCTGATCGCCTTCTATCGTGGCGCGTCGGCGGAGAAAAGCTGGCCGCTACAGGATGACGCGCACTGGCTGGCGCGCTTTGAAAAAAACTGGCAGGCACTCAATAACGACCAGATTTCCCCGGAACAGCTGGTGCGCGAGGTGTTAAGCGACGCGCAGCACTGGGGCGAAGATTTGACCCGGCAGCCGCAACTGGCGGCCGAGGTCAGCCGACACCTGCAAAATATCATCGTCCACGGCATGCGTGAGGCGTTGAGCACACTGGGATAATGCTATGCAAGACGCGATTAAGATTCACTCTCAGGATAACGTCGCGGTAGCGCTGCGCGACTTAGAAGCGGGGCAGACTATCGACCTGCAGCAGACGGCGGTGCAGCTGCTGCAGGCCGTTACGCGCGGCCATAAGTTCGCGCTGCGGCCCATCGGCGAGGGCGAACTGGTGATCAAGTACGGCTTGCCGATCGCCCACGCCACGCAGCCGATCGCCGCAGGCGAGGTGATCCACTCCAGCAACGCGCGCACTAACCTGAGCGATCTGGATGAGTACGACTATCAGCCGGCGTTTGTCGAGGTGCCGCCGCAGCCTGGGGATCGCGAGGTGCAGATCTATCGCCGCGCCAACGGCGATGTCGGGATCCGCAATGAGCTCTGGATCCTGCCGACCGTCGGCTGCGTCAACGGCATTGCGCGTCAGATCCTGCAGCGCTTTCTTAAAGAGACCGACAACGCGGCGGGCACCGACGGCGCGTTTCTGTTTAGCCACACCTTCGGCTGCTCGCAGCTGGGGCAGGATCATGAGAACACCCGCACCATGCTGCAAAATATGGTGCGTCATCCCAACGCTGGCGCGGTGCTGGTTATCGGCCTCGGCTGTGAAAACAACCAGGTCGACGTCTTCCGCGAGACGCTGGGTCTGCCGGAGAGCGATCGCATCCAGTTTATGGTGTGCCAGCAGCACGACGATGAAGTAGAGGCGGGTCTGGAGCGTCTGCATGCCCTGTATGAGGTGATGCGTCACGACAAACGCCAGCCGGGCAAGCTAAGCGAGCTGAAGTTTGGTCTGGAGTGCGGCGGTTCCGACGGTTTTTCCGGCATTACCGCCAATCCGCTGCTGGGGCGCTTTTCCGATCAGATGATCGCTAACGGCGGCACCACGGTGCTGACCGAGGTGCCGGAGATGTTCGGTGCGGAGCGTATCCTGATGAGCCGCTGTCGCGACGAAGCGACCTTCGGGAAAACCGTGGCGATGATTAACGATTTCAAGCGCTATTTTATCGACCACCAGCAGCCGATTTACGAGAATCCCTCGCCGGGCAACAAAGCGGGCGGTATTACCACGCTGGAGGAGAAATCGCTGGGCTGCACCCAGAAAGCGGGCTCCAGCCAGGTGGTGGATGTGCTGAAGTATGGCGAGCGGCTGAAAACGCCGGGGCTGAATCTGCTGAGCGCCCCTGGCAACGATGCGGTCGCCACCAGCGCGCTGGCGGGGGCGGGTTGCCATATGGTGCTGTTCAGCACCGGGCGCGGCACCCCTTACGGTGGCTTTGTGCCGACGGTGAAGCTGGCGACCAACTCGCCGCTGGCAGAGAAGAAGCCGCACTGGATCGACTTTAACGCTGGCCGTTTGCTGGAAGGGATGAGCATGGATGCGCTGCTGGAGGATTTCGTCGACACCATCGTGGCGATCGCCAGCGGCAAGCTGACCAACAACGAGAAGAATGATTTTCGCGAGCTGGCGATTTTTAAAAGCGGCGTGACGTTATAATTTGTCAGGCAAAAATGGCGACCTTGAGGTCGCCATCGTCGTCGATTAGTACTGTGCCCTTCACGGGTGGCAGGGTCCGATCGCAAAGTCGCTTAACGCATCCATGCTCGCTCGGCCCGCGCCTTCCCTGGCGCGGGACGCTTTGCTCTTCGTACCCTGCCACCCGCTCTTCAAGCTACTGAGCTGTCTGCAAGATCAAGCCCGGCTGGCTTCGCGCTCGGCTTCAGCCTGGCAAACCGCGGCGGTAAACAGAATATCGGTAGAGGAGTTCAGCGCCGTTTCGGCGGAGTCCTGCAGCACGCTGATAATAAAACCGGCTGCCACCACCTGCATCGCCAGCTCGTTCGGTATGCCGAACATATTACAGGCGACCGGGATCAGCAGCAGCGAACCGCCCGCCACGCCCGACGCGCCGCAGGCGCACAGCGACGCCACCAGGCTCAGCAGAATCGCGGTCGACACGTCAACCTGAATACCCAGCGTATGCACCGCCGCCAGCGTCAGCACGGTAATGGTGATGGATGCGCCCGCCATACTGATGGTCGCCCCCAGTGGAATAGAGACCGAATAGGTATCCTCATCCAGATTCAGGCGTTTCGCCAGTGCCATATTCACCGGAATATTGGCTGCCGAGCTGCGGGTAAAGAAGGCGGTTACGCCGCTTTCGCGCAGGCAGGTAAAGACCAGCGGGTAGGGGTTGCGACGGATCTTGCTGTAGACCAGTAGCGGGTTCACCACCAGCGCCATTAACGCCATACAGCCCAGCAGCAGCCCCAGCAGATGCGCATACTGCCACAGGGCGCCAAAGCCGGTAGAGGCCAGAATCGACGCCACCAGACCGAAAATGCCGACCGGCGCGCAGCGAATTACGCAGCGCACCAGCCAGGTCACCGCATGTGAGACATCGTTAAGCAGGGCGCGGGTGCCGGGCGAGCTGTGGCGGAACGCCAGGCCGAGGCCGATCGCCCATACCAGAATGCCGATGTAGTTTGCTTCCATCAGCGCGGTAATCGGGTTCGCTACCATATTCATCAGCAGGCCGCGCAGCACCTCAGTTATGCCCGACGGCGGCGTAATTTCGGTTTTGCCGACCGCCAGCGTCAGCGTCTGCGGCATCAGATGGCTCAACACCACCGCGATCGCCGCGGCGAAAAAGGTGCTTAACAGATAGAGCGCGATAATAGGTTTGATATTGGTCTTCTGGCCCTGTTGATGGCTGGCGATAGAAGCGATCACCAGCACCAGTACCAGCAGCGGCGCAACGGACTTCAGTCCGCTGACGAAGAGTTCGCCCAGCAGGCCGACGGCCAGCGCGGCATCCTTCGAGACCCAGGCCAGCGCCACACCGGCCACCAGCCCTACCATGATTTGTTTTACCAGGCTTCCTGCGAGTAACGCGCCCAGACGACCGGAAAGAGAGTTCTGCATAATTGTTCTTTAGGTTGTAGCGGGATGTGGCTTCAGAGGGCGTCGATTAACGCGCCTGAAGCGGTTTGCCCGGCGGAGTATAAGGAAAAGAGCGGGCGAGGAAAGAGATAATTCTGTCTGTGCGAGGGGGATCGGATTTCTATTATGCTGGATGAAGGAAGTGTGACAGAGCGATGAAATGTCGCACCAGTGACTGGCAAAATAAAACAGGGGCATTACCTGCCCCTGTAGCGGATTATTGCGAGCGCTGTTTTTGGTCGCTTTTGCGATTCACCCAGGCGTTAATCAACAGGGTTGAACCGAGGATGGCGCCGACCACGCCCAGCGAGATCGCCACCGGGATATGGTAGAACTCGACGATCAGCATCTTGATACCGATAAAAACCAGCACGATTGCCAGACCATACTTAAGCATGGAGAAGCGCTCGGCGACGTTAGCCAGCAGAAAGTACATGGCGCGCAGGCCGAGGATGGCGAACAGGTTAGAGGTCAGCACGATAAAGGGATCGGTGGTCACGGCGAAAATCGCCGGAATGCTGTCAACCGCGAAGATCACGTCGCTCAGCTCCACCATAATCAGCACCAGCAGCAGCGGCGTCGCAAACAGCACGCCATTCTTGCGGGTAAAAAACTTCTCACCCTCCAGCGCGTCGGTCATACGCAGGTGTTTACGCAGCCAGCGTACCACCGGCTTGTCGCCCACCGCGTTTTCATCATCCTCTCTGGAGAAGGCCATCTTGAGTCCGGTCAGCAGCAGGAAGGCGCCGAACAGATAGAGGATCCAGCTAAACTGCGTTACCAGCCAGCTGCCCGCAAAGATCATAATCGTGCGCAGCACAATCGCGCCCAGCACGCCGTAAATCAGCACGCGGCGCTGCAGCGCGGCGGGAATCGAGAAGTAGCTGAAGAGCATCAGCCAGACAAAGACATTATCGACCGCCAGCGCTTTCTCCAGCACATAGCCGGTTAGAAACGCCAGCGTCTGCGTCGTGGCGACTTCCCGACCGGCGCTGCCCTCGAGATACCACCAGAAGGCGGCGCTGAACAGCAGCGACACCGATACCCAAATCAGCGACCAGACTGCCGCCTGTTTAAAACTCATGGTCTGCGCGCCGCGGCGTCCCTGTAAAAAGAGATCGATCGCCAGCATGACGAGCACCACTACCGCAAAGCTGCCCCAGAGAAGAGGCGTTCCTACCGTCTGCATAACTTTTCCTGCCCTGAAATAAAAAACGGCTGAGGTCAGAAGACATCAGCCGCTTTACAGGGATGTAAGCAAACCTTGCCTTCCGGCAAGGTCTCACTTACAACGCAGAATTAGATTCCGGGTTGCCTGACGACCGGATGCTTGCGCATCGTAATGACGATCGTTCAGCTTACAAGTTACTCCCCTTTGCTGGCAGTTAAGATAGGCGCTGACCCTGCAAGAGGCAATAGCGGGCCATTCATATTTAGACATATTTACACAGACTGTCCGTCGGCGGGAAAGACCACGCCGGTCTGGCGACGTATCTCGGTCAGCAGCGCGGCGGTGATACGCGATGTTTCCAGCCCCGGATGATCGACGCGGCGCTGCCGCACCAGCTGCACAAAGGTCTGGGCTTCATAGAGCATGGTATTGATATGCTGCGGCTGGCTGAGATCCTGCGGCTGCGCGGCGGTCTGGCGCGGCACCAGGCTAACCGACTGCATCTCTGACAGCTTTTCGATCAGCAGCGAGCCCGCTTCGCCCTGAATTTCACTGGGAATACGCGAGTCGCTGACTTTGGAGTGCAGCAGCGTGACGTCAAAGTCGCCATAGTCGAGCAGCACGCTGCCGTGGCCGTCAACGCCGCTGGCCAGCAGCGCGGCGCTGGCTTTTACCGCCCGCGGCGCGCCCCACAGCGCCACCGCCGTCGCCAGACAGTAGTAGCCGATATCCATTATCGAGCCGTTCGACCAGCGCGGATTAAAGGTATTGGGATTTTCACCGTCGAGGTAGCGCTGATAGCGCGACGAGTACTGGCAGTAGCTGAACAGCGCCTTGCGCAGTGGACCGATAGCGGGCAGCGCCTGTTGCAGCTGCGCGAAGTTGGGCAGGCTGGCGGTTTTAAACGCCTCAAACAGAATCACCTGATGCTGCCGGGCGCAGGCGATCATCTGCTCCGCTTCGCGCAGGTTAGAGGCGAGCGGCTTTTCGCAGATAACATGTTTACCATGAGCCATAAACAGCAGCGCCTGCTCGCAGTGCAGGGCGTTCGGGCTCGCCAGGTAAACCGCGTCGATAAGATCGCTGGCGGCCAGCGCCTCCAGCGAGGTAAAGAGATGCGAGCAGGGATAGGCTTCGGCGAAGCGTTCCGCCTGCTGCTGCGTACGCGAAAAGATGGCGTTCAGGCGCATATGGCCGGTTTCGTGCGCGGCCTCGATAAACTGGCGCGTTATCCAGTTGGTTCCCACAATAGCAAAACGGATCACGTCGACTCTCCTGCGGCAAATAGCGGCAGAGTAGCACGCCGCAGAGCGGGAGCAAGCGCCGGAAAGAAAGGGAATTTGATCCTGCGATCCGCCTTCCAATATAGTGATGACGCAACGGCGACGGGCTGAAAAAAGTGGAGAAAGCGCTTGAAAGGAAGTAAACACGCACTGAACTGGACCACGCTGCTGGTCGCGATCCCGGTAGGCCTGGCGGCGTCGCTGGTAACGCTGGCGTTTCGCGGCATTATCGAACTGATTAACCGTCTGCTGTTCGGCAGCAGCAATGAGATCACCGTGGCGATGCACGCCTGGCCGTGGATCTTCTGGCCGCTGCTGGTGGGGGCGGGCGGTGTGCTGGCGGGTTTTTTCCTGCGTTATGCGGTGAGCATCGAACAGCAGCAGACGGTAAAGACTGATTACCTTGAGGTGATTAACGCGCGGCTCGACGCGGTACCGACCCGCACCTCGCTGTTCCGCGCGCTCTCTTCGATCGCCAGCATCGGCTCGGGCGCCTCGATCGGTAAAGAGGGTCCGATGGTGCAGCTCTCCGCGCTGTGCGGCAGCGTGCTGGGACGCTGGATGCCCGCCTCGTTGAATCTGAAAAACAGCGACGTGGTGGCGATGGCCGCCGCCGCCGGACTCTCGTCGGTCTATCATGCGCCGCTGGCGTCGGCGATCTTCGTCGCCGAGATCGCCTTCGGCATCTCGGCGCTGCAGCGTCTGATCCCGCTGGTCATCGCCTCGTCTGTCGCCGTGATGACCATGTGGTCGCTGGGCTTTCGCAACGCGCTCTATCCGCTGGCGGACGCCAGCTTTCAGATGGACATCAGCAGCCTGGGGGTGACGGTGGCGATAGGTCTAATCGCCGGGCTGGCGGGCTGGCTGCTGATTAAGCTTATCGCGCGCAGCAAGGCGCTGTTCAGCCATATCCGTTCGCTGCCGCTACGACTGGGTGCGGGCGGGCTGGCGGTGGGCGTGCTGGCGCTCATTTCTACCGATATTCTCGGCAACGGCTACGAAGTGATCGTTAAAATCATGGCGGGCGATTATCTGCTGCCGGGTTTGCTGCTGCTGCTGGTGCTGAAGACGCTGGCGACGACGCTGTCGGTCGGCTCCAACGCGGTGGGCGGACTCTTTACGCCATCGCTGTTGATCGGCGCGCTGCTCGGCGTGGCGCTGGCGACGCTGGGGACGGCGCTCCATCTGCCGCTCGGTAACGTGCTGCTCTATGCCGCCATCGGCATGGCCGCGGTGCTGGCCGCCGTCAGCCAGGCGCCACTGATGGCGATCCTGATGGTGCTGGAGATGACGCTTAACAGCACGCTGCTCTTTCCGGTGATGATCGCCGCCGTACTCGCCTCGATGGTGGTCTATCGCCTGCAGTCCGCCAGCACCTACCCGGTGGTCGGCAATCACTTTAACCGCTCAGAAGCCAAATATGACTTCGACAATATGCGCGTGGCGGAGCTGATTATTCCCGGCGCGGCGCTGCAGCCGCAGGAGTCGGTCGGCCAGGCGCTGGCGGTCAGCTCGCTGAAGCGCGAGCGCTACGTCTACGTCATCAACGCGGCGGGTGCCTTTCTCGGCGTGGTCTCGATTCACGACATCGCACGTAAGGTGCTGGCGCAGGAGATCACGCTGAATTCGCCGGTCGCCACGGTGATGGACGACAACTTTCCCGTCGTCTACCAGAATCAAAGCATGCGTGAAGGATGGGAGGCGTTCGCCCGCGTAACGCTGGAGCGGCTGCCGGTGCTCAACAATCCGCAGGAGAAACGCTTTCTCGGCGCGCTGACCAAAACCAGCCTGATCCAGAAAGCGCAGGAGTTTCTCTAGGCCGCGTTGCCGCGCATCGCCTGATCCGTCATCCAGAGCCGGGCGTCAAACTCCAGCTGATGGTAGTTCGGCTCCATATGGCAACAGAGCTGATAGAAAGCCTTGTCGTGATCCTTCTCTTTCAGGTGCGCCAGCTCGTGCACCACGATCATGCGCAAAAAAGGCTCCGGCGCGAGGCGGAAAAAGGTGGAGACGCGGATCTCCGCTTTGGCCTTGAGGTTGCCGCCCTGGACGCGCGACACCGCCGTATGCAGGCCCAGCGCATGTTTCATGACCTTGATTTTATTATCCCAGATCACTTTACTGATCGGCGGAGCGTTGCGCATAAAGCGATTCTTCAGCGCCTGGGTATAGTCATATAACGCTTTATCGCTGACGATATCGTGCGTGTCGGGATAGCGCTGCTGCAAAAAAGCGCCAAGCTTTTCATGGTCGATCAGCGTCTGAACCTGCTGAAGGATGTTCTCAGGATAACCCTGCAGATAGATAAGTGAGGACATTAGGGATTCCCGGCGAAAGACAGTATACTGCGCCCCCCTTTTGGGGCGTAAAACAGCCAGATTGTACCAGCCGGAGAATTCATGAGCCAACTTGAACTAGTCGATCGCACCCTGATCCTGCATCGTTTCCCGCAAATGCGTGAAGAGAGTCCGCTTCAGGCGTGGGACGCGGCGGATGAATATCTGCTGCAGCAGTCGCTGCCGGAAGGGCCGATCCTGGTGTTCAATGACAGCTTCGGCGCGCTCACCTGCGCGCTTAACCCGCGTCCGGTCTGGCACGTCAGCGACTCCTGGCTCAGCCAGCAGGCGACGCGGCAAAACCTGCGCCTTAACGCGCTTGACGACGGCGAGGTGCATTTTCTCAGCAGCCTCGATGCGCTGCCCGCCGCGCCTGCCGCTGTGCTGATTAAGGTGCCGAAAACCCTGGCGCTGCTGGAGCAGCAGCTGCGCGCTCTGCGAGAGGTCGTGACCGCCGATACGGTGATCCTGGCGGCGGCGCGCGCTAAAGAGATCCATAACTCTACGCTGCAGCTGTTCGAGAAGATCCTCGGCGAAACCCGCACCTCGCTGGCGTGGAAAAAGGCGCGTCTGATCTATACCCACTTCAGCGCGCCCGCGCTGGCACCGCAGGCGGCGACCACCGTCTGGCCGCTGGATGAGACGCCCTATCAGATCCACAACCACGCCAACGTCTTCTCCCGCACGTCGCTGGATATCGGCGCGCGCTTCTTTATGCAGCACCTGCCGGAAAATATCGAGGGCGAGATTGTCGATCTCGGCTGCGGCAACGGCGTGATCGGCCTGATGGCGCTGGAAAGCAATCCGCAGGCTGAAGTGCATTTTCTCGACGAGTCCTATATGGCGGTGGCGTCGAGCCAGCTTAACGTTGAGGTGAACCGTCCGCAGGACCTGACGCGCTGCGTGTTTCGCGTCAACAACGTGCTGAGCGGCTACCCTTCAGACCGCCTGCACGCGGTGCTCTGCAATCCGCCTTTCCACCAGCAGCACGCCGTAACCGATCATCTGGCATGGCAGATGTTCCGCGACGCCAAACGCTGCCTGCAGTATGGCGGCGAGCTGCGCATCGTCGGCAACCGCCACCTCGACTATCATCACAAGCTGAAAAAGCTGTTTGGCAACTGCACGCTGGTGGCGTCGAACCAGAAGTTTGTGGTGCTGCGCGCGGTAAAGATGCGCTGATCAGATAGTCAGCGCCAGCTGTACGGCCTGGGCGATTGCCCGGCGCGCGTCCAGCTCCAGCGCCACGTCGGCGCCGCCGATAAGGTGAACGGCTTTGCCGCGCGCGCGCAGCGCGGCTTCCAGCTCGCGCTGCGGCTCCTGCCCAGCGCAGATAACGACGTTATCCACCGGCACGCACGTCACCGCGCCGTCGCGGCGCAGGTGTAATCCCTCATCATCAATCGCCAGATACTCTACGCCGCCCCACATGTGCACACCGCGCGCCTGCAGCGTGGCGCGATGGATCCAGCCAGTGGTTTTACCCAGCCCCGCGCCCGGTTTGCCCGGTTTGCGCTGCAGCAGCCAGATAGCGCGTGTAGCGGGCAGGGGCTGCGCGGGCTGCAGGCCGCCGCGCTGCGTCAGCGTCAGGTCGATGCCCCATTCGCGGCAAAAGCTTTCAGTCGTCTGCTGCTCCGCAGGCTGAGAGAGATACATGGCGGTATCGAAGCCGATGCCGCCCGCGCCAATAATGGCGACGCGTTGGCCTACCGGTTTTTTGTCGCGCAGCACCTCGAGGTAGCTGAGCACGCTGGGGTGATCGATACCCGGAATATCCGGCGTGCGCGGCTGGATGCCGGTCGCCAGCACCACCTCGTCGGCATCCTGCAGGCTCTCCGCCGTCGCGCGATAGCCGGTACGCACCTCGACGCCGGCGGCGGCGAGCTGGTGGGCGAAATAGCGTAAGGTTTCGCTGAACTCAGCTTTGCCCGGGATCTGGCGCGCGATAGTGAACTGGCCGCCAATCTCTGCAGCGGACTCATAGAGCCGCACGCGATGACCGCGCTGCGCCGCCTGCAGCGCGAAGGCCATCCCCGCCGGACCCGCGCCCACTACGGCGATCTGCTTCGGCGTGGCGCAGGGCGTAACCGACATCAGCGTTTCATGACAGGCGCGCGGGTTCACCAGACAGGAGGTGATCTTGCCGACAAAGATCTGGTCGAGACAGGCCTGGTTGCAGGCGATACAGGTATTGATGCTCTCCGCCGCGCCGCGCGCGGACTTACTGACGAAGGCGGCATCGGCGAGAAACGGACGCGCCAGCGACACCATATCGGCACAGCCGCTCTGCAACAGCTGCTCGGCGACCTGCGGGTGGTTGATGCGGTTGGTGGCGATCACCGGCGTCGAGACATGCTGGCGCAGCCGCTGCGCCGCCGAGGCGAAGGCCGCGCGCGGCACTGAGGTGGCGATAGTGGGAACGCGCGCTTCGTGCCAGCCGATGCCGGTATTGAACAGGGTAACGCCGCACTTCTCCAGCTCCTCGGCCAGCGCCAGCGTCTCTGCCAGCGAGCTGCCATCTTCTACCAGATCCAGCATCGACAGGCGAAAAATCACAATAAAGTCGCGGCCCACGGCGTCGCGTATCGCCCGGGTAACGGAGAGGGCAAAGGCCTGACGGCGCTGTGCATCGCCGCCCCAGCGGTCGCTGCGCTGGTTGGTGCGCGGCGCTAAAAACTGGTTAATCAGATAGCCTTCAGAGCCCATGATCTCCACGCCGTCATAGCCTGAAAGCTGGGCGAGCCGTGCGCAGCGGGCGAAGTCGCTGATGGTTTGCAGGATCGCCTGCTCATCCATCTCCTGCGGCAGAAAAGGGTTAATGGGTGCCTGGATTGCCGAGGGCGCGACCAGATCTTTTTGATAGCTGTAGCGGCCAGTATGCAGGATCTGCAGGGCGATTTTGCCGCCTTGCGCATGTACGGCGTCGGTAATCTGGCGGTGCCAGCCGCACTGGTCAGGCGAGATGAGCATCGCGCCATGCTTCATGGTGACGCCCTGCGCATCGGGCGCTACGCCGCCGGTAACAATCAGTGCGATCCCTTCGCGCGCGCGTTCGCCATAAAAAGCGGCGAGACGCTGCGCGCCGTCGGGATGCTCTTCCAGCCCGGTATGCATCGATCCCATCAGGAAGCGGTTGCGCAGCCGGGTAAATCCCAAATCGAGCGGGGCGAACAGGGCAGGGTAGGCGTGACTCTTCACGGCGGCATCACTCAGGTTAAGTGGTCGGATGAGTGTAATGTAGCTGCCGTGATGTTAAAAAAAAGTGAAAGTTTACCGCGCTGTGAGGCGCATCAAAAAAGCGGGCCTTAGCCACCCCGACGGCGTATCCATGAAAAGCGCGACTGATAGCCGCTGTTAAAGTGGGTGTTGCGGCGATAGCTGGCGCCGTTTTCCGCCATGCAGTAGGTGCAAAAACCGACGTTTTCGATATGTGCCGCCGGCACGCCTGCTTTCAGGAGTATTTCCGTCGCCAGCTGTGGCAGATTGAACCAGATGCCATTCTGCGTAGCCTTCGCCTGCGGCCTGACGGCGAAAGGATTATGCGGCTGCTCGCGGTGCCAGCAGTGCGACAGCGAGCCAGAGAAGCTTTGCGCGATCGACGACAGCATCTCCTCGCCCAGTTCGTAGCAGCAGGGCGCAATGGCCGGGCCGATGGCGACATACAGGCCATCCGGCGAGGCGCCATCTTCGCATAGCCGCTCCACGGTGCGATCCAGTATGCCCGCCAGCGTGCCTTTCAGGCCCGCGTGCACCGCCGCCACGCGCCGCTGCTGCGTATCGGCGATGAGCACCGGCAGGCAGTCGGCGGTGTAGACCGCCACCGGCCGCTCGCCAAAGCCGATAATGCCATCCGATTCGCAGCTTTTCGGCGGCACGTTGGCCGCGTCATCTACCACCGTCGCGCTGTGGCGCTGATGGCCGTAAGCGACATCGTCGGGCGGCGCTTCGCCTGCGGGCTGGAAGGCATATTCAACCCACTCCAGCGCATCAAGCAGGGTAGAGCGTACGCGGATTCCCATATGAATCTCCTCTGAGGCGTTTGGCTGCATTCAGCTTAGGTTAACTGCTACATTTTGAAAGCGTTACCCCCTTCTACTTTTCCGGCTTAAGGATAACAAGATGAAAATGACCGCAACGCTGCTGACCAGCGGCCTGATGGCGCTGATGCTGTCGGGCTGCGCCTCGCAGTCGGCGCAAAATGCGCAGCAACAGCTCGGCCAGCAGTCAGTGATGGCACTTAACTGGTTTCAGCAGTCCGGCGAGTACCAGGCCCTGACGTGGCAGGCCTTCAACGGCGCGCGTCTCGCCTTTGACGCCGCGCCTTCGCTGACCGGCAAGCCTAAGGCGGTGATCGTCGATCTGGATGAGACCATGATTGACAACAGCGCCTACAGCGCCTGGCAGGCGAAAAACGGGCAGCCGTACAGCGCGCAAAGCTGGTCGGCATGGACCCGGGCGAAGCAGGCGCTGGCGGTGCCCGGCGCGGTCGATTTCGCCCGTTACGTTACGTCACATGGCGGCACGCTATTCTATGTGTCTAACCGCGACCAGAAGGATTATGACGCCACGGTTGCCAACCTGACGCAGCTCGGATTCCCGCAGGTTAACCCGCAGACCGTACGTCTCAGCAGCGGCAGTTCAAACAAGCAGGCGCGTTTCGACGCTATCAAAGCGGCGGGCTATAACGTCGTGCTCTACGTCGGCGATAACCTGAATGATTTCGGCGAGGCGACCTGGCATCAGGGCAACGCGCAGCGTCGCGCCTTTGTCAGCCAGAATCACACGCTTTTCGGCACCCGGTTTATCGTCTTGCCGAATCCGCTCTATGGCGACTGGGAGAGCGGCATGGCGGAGAATTACAATAAGCTAACGCCGCAACAGCAGCTTTCAACGCGCGATGCGCGGCTGAGGGCATGGAACGGTAAATAATTCGTCAAGCGAAAGAGCCTGCAATAACAGGCTCTTTATTTTTGCCGCTGATATTTACGTTCAGGAGGGATTATTTCACTGCAAACTAATTTAATTATCTCTTACTTTTAAAGCGGCGCTTATTAAGTGCATTACACTGCTTTTTTTGCTGATCGCCAGTTTTAATCGCTACTGGTTAAGAAATTAATTCGGAATTTTCCGTAATAAAGTGCCGTTGCTAATTGAGTGCGGGCAACAGTCCAGCAAAGCTAAGTGTAATTATTTGTCATTGAGAAAGGCTTTTTAATTATGTTGTTATTTTAATGGCTTGATATTTATAAAATTTATCAATTGATATTTAGCGTCGTTAATTTTATCAGCTTAATCAGTTTTACCTTTAATTTACCGTAACTGAATTAATGCTTACAAACCTCGTGCCGTTCTGGCTTATAAAAAATTACGCATGCTTAATTAATCATGAAGAGCTATAAACAATTTCTGTGATGAACTGCGCTCTTTTCCTGACAGCCAGTCGTTAACTGTGAGCCGGTTCACTCCTTTGTTCGCCTGTATATTTCCTTCCCGGTTGTTGAGAGAGACGAATGTGACGACACTGAAACCTTTATTAGCGAAAAATCGCAGTTGGGCGCTTCAGCGCCGCGAACGTAATCCTGACTATTTTGCACAATACCTCCATCAACAAAAACCACACTCACTCTGGATTGGCTGCTCAGACAGTCGCGTACCGGCCGAGGTTCTGACCGGTTCCCATCCTGGCGAACTCTTTGTCCATCGCAATATCGCCAATATGGTGGTCGACGGCGACGACAACCTGATGAGCGTGCTGCAGTACGCCATCATTTATCTCGGCGTAGAACGCATCGTGCTGTGTGGCCATTACGGCTGCGGCGGCGTTCAGGCGGCGCTTACCCTGCCGCAAAGCCCGCTGGCGCAGGAAACCTCAGCGCTGGCGCGGCGTATCGCCACGCTGCGACAGGCGCTGGGCGCCAGTTTGCCCGATGAACAGGAAGCAACAGCCGAGACGTTAAACCAGCTGGTTGAGGTAAACGTGTTAGCGCAGTTCTCCCGTCTGGCCGCTACCGCGCCGGTGCGCGACGCGTGGCGAGCGGGCCAGACATTAGATCTCTTCGGCTGCGTTTACGATCTGCAGTCGGGCCATCTCAAAGAGTTAATCCAGCAATCTGCAGAGGAATCTTCGCCATGAATGTGAATACGCTTCGTCAGGATATTCCTGCCGGTCTGGTGGTCTTTCTGGTGGCGCTGCCGCTCTGTCTCGGCATCGCACAGGCGAGCGGGCTGCCGCCGTTTGCCGGCTTGCTGACCGGCGTGATCGGCGGGCTGCTGGTCACCGCGTTAAGTCCTTCACGCTTTGCCGTCAGTGGCCCGGCGGCGGGGCTGGTCACTATCGTCGTCGCCTCGATTGAAACGCTCGGCAGCTTCAGCGCTTTTCTTACCGCGCTGGTGCTGGCGGGCCTGATGCAGTGTGGCCTGGGCCTGCTGCGCGCCGGCCGGTTTATCTCGCTGGTGCCAGGCAGCGTGATCAAGGGAATGCTGGCGGCCATCGGTATTCTGCTGATTATCCAGCAGATCCCGGTGGCGTTCGGCATTGAGGGCGATGCGGGGCTGGCGGGGTTCGCCAGCGGGGCCGCTGCCTTCTCCGCGCCTGCGATGCTGGTTGCTGGCGGCAGCCTGGCGATCCTGTGGTTATGGGCCACGCCGCTGATAAAGAAGGCTGGCGCGCTGGGCTGGATACCCGGTCCGCTGGTCGCGGTGCTGTTTGGCTGCGCCGCGACGCTATTCGGCGGGCGGCTGATGCCGGAGAGGGCGAACGAGCTGTCGCGCATCGCGCTGCCGTCGTTCGACAGCCTCTCAGCGCTGACGGCGCAGCTGGAGAGTCCAGCCTGGACGGCGTGGCAAAACCCGTCGGTCTGGGTAGTGGCGGTAACGCTGGCGCTGGTCGCCAGCCTGGAGACGCTGCTGAGCCAGGAGGCGCTGAAGAAGCTGCGCCCGCAGAACCCGCCGCCATCGCCCAACCGGGAGATGTTCGCGCAGGGCATCGGCAATCTCAGCGCCGGTCTGCTGGGCGCCATGCCGATTACAGCGGTGATCGTGCGCAGCTCGGTGAACGTCAGCACTGGCGCGCAGACCAAACTCTCTGTTCTTATTCACGGCGTGCTGCTGTTGATCTGCGGATTGTGGTTCAGCGATCTGCTGAACGCCATTCCGCTGGCCAGCCTGGCGGCGGTGCTGCTCTATACCGGCTATAAGCTGGCAACGCCGCGCCTGTTCGTTGAGCAGTTCCGCATGGGGGCGCAGCAGTACGTGCCGTTCCTCGCCACCATTGGCGGTATTATTCTGTCTGGCATGCTGATGGGCATTGGTATCGGTCTGGCGACGCAGATGCTTATTAGCCTGTATAAGAGCCACCGCAATGCGCTACAGCTGACCCGCTATGACGATCACTATGTGCTGCGCTTCCAGCAGAATCTGACCTTTCTGCATAACCCGAAGCTACAGGGGCTGCTGGCGGAGATCCCGGAAAACAGCGTGGTGATTGTGGATCACGATAACGCCGAGTATCTGGATCCAGACGTAAAAGCGGTGCTGAAAGATTTCGGCGACAGCGCGGATAAGCGCGGCATTCGCCTCAGCCAGTGGCCGGTAGCGGTCAAGTAAGGGGGGAGCCTGCCAGTCAGGTGCTTACGCGGGTGAGATGGCCCGATCGCAAAGACGCAAAAGACGGCATTCCTGCCAGCTCGTCCCGCGACATCCTTGTCGCGGGACGCTTTGCTCCTTAGTCCATGTCACCCGCCAGTTGACTCCTTAACCGTCTGAAAATCAGATATCTCGGATGGCCGTTTTTTTTATTTAGGGCATAATTGGCGCGCCGAAAGCCAGACGGCGTACCCCAGATGATGAGTAGCGTCGATCCCTGCCGTTTATTCGCTGAATTGCCCGGACGGCGAATGCGGTTTAATGGCGTGCGGCGATCGTCCGGGACGGGCAGGGAGCGGAGAATTTACAGGCTACAGGGTTCAGACCTATGCGCGTTAAGCTGTTTGCAGAGCACAAGGCTACAAAGAATGTCTTATCGCTGTTTCTGATCACCCTGCTGTTTTGCTTTTTAGGCAGTCATCTGCGCATTCCCGCCGAGCTATCGCTATTCTGGCCGGTGAACGCCATTGTCGCCGCCGTTATCGTCCGTCATCCTTTTCTGCATCGCTTTCGCTACTACCTCACCAGCTTCGCCGCCATGGTGGTGAACGACACGGTTTTTTCCGGCTGGGCGTGGCCCGCCGTCACGCTAAACGTCGCTAACCTGCTGTTTATCTTTATTTCTGTCTCTATGCTGGTAAAGCACTACCTGCGCGACGCCGACCGCAGGCAGATCAGCAACGCGCTGCGCATCTTTCCCGCCTGTCTGCTCGCCGCCTTCGCATGCGCCACCTGGGGTGGGCTGGCACAGAATATGAGCTTCGATGCCCGCTTCGCCACCGCCTGGAGCGACTGGTTCAGCGAACAGTTATCCACCGGCCTGATGCTGCTGCCGTTTTTACTGACGCGCAGCTGGCGCAGCCTGTCGGTCGCCGCGCCGCTCTCACCGGGCAAATGGCTTCCGCTGCTGAGCGTCGTGCTGTCACTGGTGGTCGGCGCCATGATCGGCGGCGCGGGCAGCCTGACGTTTCCGGTTCCGGCGCTGATCTGGTGCGCCATCGTGTTGCCGATCCCGGTAACCAGCCTGGTGATACTCCTGGCCGGCATCAGCGAAATCGTGCTGGTCTCGCATGGCGTGATGAATATTCAGGGCAACGACAATCTGCTGCCTTTAAGCCACCTTACTTCGGCGCGCCTCGGCGTGGCGACCGTCGCCATCAGTCCGCTGATCGTCGCCGTCAGTATGGATGCGGTGCGCCAGCTTAACCAGCGGCTCGCTTTGCGCGCCAACTACGATTTTCTGACCCAGCTGCTGTCGCGCTCCGGGCTTTACGAGAGCCTGAAAGAGGAGCCGTTCTCTGCCGGGCGTAGCGTCGGCGTGATCCTGCTTGATATCGACTATTTCAAAACCATCAATGACAACTTCGGCCATGACGCTGGCGACGGCGTACTGGAAGAGATCGCGCTGCGGATGCAGAAAGTGGTGGGTAAACAGGGTCTCATCTGCCGTTTCGGCGGCGAAGAATTCGCTATCGTGCTGTTCGACGCCCGGCCTGAACAGCTTTACCGGCTGGCGGAGGCGGTGCGGCAGGCGATAGGCAAAGAGAAGTTCTGGCTGCAGGGCAATACCGTTACCGTAACCGCCAGCCTGGGGCTGGCGCAGGGAAGGGCGGGTGAAGAGCGCGGCTGGCACAGCGTGGTGAATAAGCTGATCTCCGCCGCGGATAAAAATCTCTATCTTTCCAAACGCAACGGGCGCAACCAGACTTCGCCCGCCTGGCGCACCCTGACGCTGGCCAGCGACGTGGCGTAAATCACCCCGTCGCGCTCACGCTTACACGCTGCTTTTTAACTGGCTGGTCTGCTGATGACGCTCCAGCGCCAGCTCAATCAGGCGAGTGATAAGCTCGCGATACTCTAGTCCCGCCGCCTGCCACAGCTTGGGATACATGCTGATATTGGTAAAGCCGGGCAGGGTATTCACCTCGTTGACGATAATCTCGCCTGCGTCCGTCAGGAAGACGTCGACGCGCGCCATGCCGCTGCACTCCAGCGCCTGAAACGCCTTGATCGCCACGGCGCGGATCGCCTCGCTGTGCTCAGCGTCAATGGCTGCAGGCACCTGCGTCCGCGCGCCGGTTTCGCTGATATATTTAGTCTCGTAGGAATAGAAGGCGTCGTGCACCACTATTTCGCCGCACGGGCTCGCCTGCGGTTCATCATTACCCAGCACGGCGCACTCGATTTCACGGCCTTTGATTCCTTTTTCAATCAGCACCTTGCGGTCAAAGGTGAAGGCGAGATCCAGTGCGCTATCGAACGCTTCGACAGTGTCGACTTTGCTGACGCCGACCGATGAGCCCTGATTGGCCGGTTTGATAAACAGCGGCAGGCCCAGCTGCGCGACTACCTCAGACGCCTGGATGCGCGACCGCTGCGCCTGCGTCACGCTAATCCAGGGCGCAACCTGCAGCCCGGCGTCGCGCAGCAGACGTTTGGTGACATCTTTGTCCATGCTGACCGCCGAACCCAACACGCCAGAGCCGACAAAGGGCAGCGACGCTATACGCAGCAATCCCTGCAGCGAACCATCTTCACCGAGCGTGCCGTGCACGATAGGAAAAATAACATCGATCTGCGACAGCGCGTGGCCGCTCTGGCGGGCGATCACCTGCTGCTGCGACTCGCCCGGCACCAGCGCCACGCTTTCGCCGCCGCGGTTGAGCGCGATAAGCGCCGGATCCTGCGCGTTGATCAGAAAGTTCGAGGCGTCATTCAGATGCCACTGACCCTGTTTATCAATGCCTAACAGCACCGGCTCGAAACGCGTTTTATCAATCGCATCAAGGATATTTTTAGCCGACTGTAACGATACTTCGTGCTCGGCCGATTTGCCGCCGAACACAATGCCTACCCGCAGTTTTGTCATTAGAGCTTGCCTGAAAGATGTTGCGAAACCCACAAGATAACACGCGGATTTCGCCCTGTAACGGCATCGCGCGGGGCGCTTACTTTAACGCATCAGCGAGCAGGTTGCGGCACTGAGTGGCGTCGGCGCTGGCCTGCGTCTTTTGTTCTGCGCTCAGGCTCTGCCAGGCTTTGACCACCTGTTCGCCGAGGCGCGGCTGGAAATGGATTTTCTGCAGGGCGTAGTCGGAGTTACCGCCTTCAATAACGGTGCGCATATCCGCCACAAAGCGGCTGCTCTCTTCATGGTGAATGGCGCAGAACACCGAGACGTAGTAGGCCTCGTCCTCTTTGCTGTAGTGCGGCGTAAGCCAGTACCAGGCGGCGGCTACGAAGAGAATAAGAAGCGGAAGAATGATTTTAAGTCTGGAAGTCATGGCTATTAATTATGCTCGCTGGTGCAAAGCGGGGGAGTATAACGCGGATCGCGGGGCCTGAGATCGGTACGGTAAAGGGCTGCGCTTATCGACTGGGAAAGCGCACCGCTTTTAAATCAACGTCATCACGACAATTCCCGTCGCGGAGATCTCATTCAGCGCGCATTCAAACTCTGCATCGCCGCCGCTAATCCTGACGCGACCGCCGGGCAGACGAGAGAGATTGCGCAGGCTGGCCATGCCTTCAATATCCAGCAGCCATTTCCCGTCCACGACCGTCTTATAGCTGCGGTTAATGATGTACTGCTGCTCGCCTTCGATTACCGCCAGCAGGTCGCTGTTAGCCGCCACCTTATCCAGAAAAAGTTTGTTTTCCAGAGTCACAAAATCAACAGGCCTGAGTTCACCATTTGTTAATTTTACCCGCTCAATGTCCGTCAGACTTTTTAGCGGGCGATTTTCATTGCCCTTTTCCGCTGCCAGCGATTGTACTGCACTTGGCGGGTTGCCCTGACCATAGAGGATCCAGTTCAGCTCGGCATCTGTGTCAATCAGGCATTGCACCACCAGATCGGCGGGGAAAGCGTCTCTTTTATAACGCATTGCCAGGTTGCTTGAGGAGAGGCCGACATGCTCAGCGTACTGTGATTTTTGTTTAAACCCATAGGCCTGAATCAGTCTGTCGAGGATAGCCCCGCCGCTCCCGTTAAAATTAGTGACTAACATTTTTGAGCTTCCTCTTGTGTTACTAACCTATTTGAATTAGCATCACTGCGTTGTGAATGTTATCGCATATGAGTGACATTACGTTAACTGGAGATGATGCCCTATGAGGCCTGACATTACAAATGCCATAGCTGTCCTCCTTTTATTACGGACCGACGTAAAACGTCCTGTGTCAGCGCTTTTTGTTAAGGCATACCGCGCGTTAACAGAAGTTTTCGCCGCCGCATGCAGCCGTGCTGCGGCGAAAAAAAGCGTGCTGAAAGGATCGTACCGGGCGATGAAAAGGCGATATTCTTTTTCTGTTAATTTTCAGCCGGCCTGACTCACTTATGATGAATAGCCAGCCTGAACCTGTTGCAGCAATGAGCTTTGACGAGTTTCGTAAAAGCTGGCGTCAGATGCGCAACAACAGCCGTAACCCGGCGCTGGTCGCCTTCAACCGGCAAAACGATGATTTTAAGTTCTGCGTGCTGACGCTGGCGAACCGGGAAAGACCCGGCAGCTTCCGGCTTCAGGAGATCGGCAACCCCTTTGAATCCTTCGATGAGGCCCGGCGTGAGCTGATCATTGCCGCAATGAACAAAATGGTGCGCTGGGGCAGGCTGTTGCCTCGCTCTTTTTCTGACGCAGACCAGTATCTGACTGAATAACTGACCTTAACCGCACATTGATGACGTCAACCCGTCGGGCCTCGCTTTGCCCAAATTCAGGAGAGATGAAATGAGACACCCTAACCCTGACCTTGAAACCGATGCGCTGAGCGCCCTGTTAACCGCTGCGCGTTACGACGAACGCAGAGGCCGCGCGCAGGCCGTCGCCGATCGTCTGGCCGCGATGGCGATGCATATCAGCCGCCAGGGACTAAACGGTATTGAGGCCGCCGAACTGATTCGCCATGAAGCGCAGCGCTACCGCGATGAATCACAGGAGCTGCACTGATGGTCGATACCATGGATATAGAGCAGCAGCGTCAGGCGGAGCAGCTGGCGCTGGATATCGCTGCCGTTACCCAACGGCCCAAAGGCGTAAGCGCCTTTTTCTGCGAGGAGTGCGACAGCGCCATTCCCGAAGCGCGTCGACGCGCCGTCACCGGCGTTTCCCGCTGCGTCGCCTGTCAGGAGATCGCCGAGCTGCGCGGTCGGCACTATCAGGGCGGCATATAATGCAGCGCTCTGGCTGGCCCTGGAACGCGCCGCGTAAGGCTATCGCCTCGCCTTATCCCACTCACGCCGAGATGCAACAGCGCAGCCGCCAGATGGCTGCGCTATCACAGGCATGGATCGCGCTGGAGCAGCAGCCAGCGCTGGTGCAGCGCGCCATCAGGCTGCGTCACGCTCAACTGGAGAGCGGACGAGGCATAGTCTCTGCCGCGGGCTATCTGACGACGACCTTCGCCGATCGCCTGCTGCCGCGTATTGAACAGGTGAGTGCGCAGTATCGGCTGGGCGAGATGCGTCGCGGCACCGTCACGTTGCTGAGCGGCCACGCCGCACAGGAAAAAGGCGCCGCCGCTGCGGCAGGTGCGCTGTGGGAACTGATGCGACGTTTTAACAGGCTGCCCGATATGTCGCGCGCCGATGTCGATCTGCTGGCGGGCGATATCGCCAGCTTTATCTTTGCCGAGCTGGTACAGCTGCATGCGCAGAACGGCGCGGAATCGGACTGGCGCTACAGCCACCGTCTCTACCTCACCGCCGCAACCATTACCCGTGAGTTCCGCCAGACGCCGCCGCTGTGGCAGAAAGTCACGACCCGCCTCTTCGCGCCGGAAGAGGTTACGCCAGCCATTATGCGGATGCAGGGAGAGACCTGGTGGAAAGGGCGGCTGCGCCGTATCGCAGCCGCCTGGCGCGAGCATCTGCAGATTGCACTGGCGCACGTCAGTAAAAAAAGTTCGCCTTACGCCAGCCGCACGACCATCGCTGAATGGCGCGAGCAGAAGCGCCGTACCCGCGATTTTTTACAGGGCATGGAGCTGGAGGACGAAGAGGGCAACCGTATCAGCCTGATCGACAAGCATGACGGCAGCGTCGCCAACCCTGCGATCCGTCGCTGCGAGCTGATGACCCGTATCCGCGGCTTTGAAAATATCTGCAATGAGATGGGCTACGTCGGTGAGTTCTGCACCCTGACCGCTCCGGCGCGCTATCACGCTACGCTCAGCAGCGGCCAGCATAACCCGAAATGGCGCGGTGCCAGCCCGGCTGAGACGCAGCGCTACCTCTGCCAGCTCTGGCAGAAGGTGCGCGCCAGACTGCATCGCGAGCAGATCCGCCTGTTCGGCATCCGCGTCGCTGAACCACACCATGACGGCACGCCGCACTGGCATCTGCTGCTGTTTATGCGCCCACAGCAGGCCGCGCAGGTACGCCAGATCCTGACGGAATACGCCTGCCAGCAAGACCACGAAGAGCTGACCAGCGAAAAAGCGCGCAAGGCTCGCTTCCACACGACGGCGATCGACCCGCAAAAGGGCAGCGCTACCGGCTATATCGCCAAATATATCGCAAAAAACATCGATGGCTACGCGCTGGACGGCGAGCGAGATAACGAAAGCGGCGAGAGCCTGCGCGACTGCGCGGCAGCGGTTTCCGCCTGGGCGGGACGCTGGCATATTCGCCAGTTTCAGTTTGTCGGCGGCGCGCCGGTGACCGTCTGGCGTGAGCTACGTCGCCTGACGGAGGGAGAGAGCCTGCGCAGTCTGAGCGAGGAGCTAGCCGAGGCGCGCGAGGCGGCGGACAACGGCGACTGGGCCGCCTACGTTAACGTGCAGGGAGGGCCGTTCGTGCGCCGCGACGAGCTGGCGGTGCGCGTCTGGTATCAAAACGCCGAACAACCTAATAGCTGGGGCGAAGAGATTTCGCGCATTAAAGGCGTTTACAGCACCGAAGCGGGCGAAGAAAAACCGCTGCTGACCCGACTGGTGAACTGGAAGCTGGTGCCGAAGCGTCAGCCAGAGATCGGGAATGTTGAGCCGGAGGCGTTAGCTTGGAGTTCTGTCATTAACTGTACGCGGACGTTAAGTCGGCAAGGCGTATTAGCGCGGTTAAATCATTATGCCGAACCGGTGCCTCAAAAGCGGACAAAACCGCTTCGCAAGGGCGCGTTATGCGAACAAAATGCGCCGCCATAAGGCGCTTTTTCTGCTTTTTTTACCCATTTGACTTAGTGGCACGATCGCTAAAAAAGTCGCTATATCAATAGCCTAAGCAGGCGTCATTCAGAACTTAATTTTCTTTATATCAGATTGCATGCTGTGCTACTGTATAGATATACAGTTATAAATTGGGGGAGGGAAAGTGGATACTGATTTACAAGAACAGGTAATGCTTGAGCGTGTTGAGCTCATTGCACGTCTGACCACTGAAGGAGTTTGCAGGGAGCGCGACCGGGAAGTGGCCCTCGCTTTAATCGCCGAGATAGCTGGCGACATGATGATAAAAAACAAGGAATTTGCCGTTTCGTTTGCCGCTATATCCACCAATAAATAACAATGCAGGTATGGCAATGAGATGCGATCGTTTGACTCATAAAAAGCAGCAGATCCCGAACCTTTCCCCTTGATGCTTGCGCCGTCCGGCGACGGCTGACCAGAAGCAATAACGGCACCCTGTGGGTGCCGTTTTTTTTTGCGCTGCGATCTCCCTGTTTACCCATATTCCAGCAGGCGGGCTGGCGTTGAGCCATCGCCCCGTAGCGGAGAGACTGGCTCTGCCGGATGACGAATTCAACGGCGGAGCAGGCGCGAGCCTGCGTTTGCCAACACCACCTTCAACGGGGAAAAGCACAGTGACGCACCATTTTTGCGTACCCGTCAGCGGGCCTGACGGGGAGTTATCGCTATGAACATCTATGCGCTCCAGGGCGATACGGTCGATGAGATCTGCTATCGCTACTACGGCCGTACGCAGCAGGCGGTTGAGCAGGTCTACGCGGCCAACCCCGGCCTTGCCGATCGCGGCGTCGTACTGCCGCACGGCTATGCGGTGACGCTGCCGGAGCTGCCGGAGGCCGCTACAGGCGAAACCGTGAATCTGTGGGACTAACGATGGAGAAAACCAGCTCGCTGATTAACTACCTGGTCAGCCTGTTTTTGATGTGGCTGGGCCGTCACACCATCCAGGATATCGCTTTTTTGGTCGGTTCCGGCGTAGCGGTGATCACCCTGATCGTTAACGTGGCGACCTTTTTCATTAACTGGCACTACCGCCGCAAAACCTATGAGCTACAGCGCCAGCGCGCAGGGAGGCACTCTTGAGCCAGACCGCGAAACGCTGCGCCGTAGTCGCCGTGGTGGCGATCGCCGCGCTGCTGCCGCAGTTTTCTACCCTGAAAATCTCTTCTGGCGGGCTACAGCTGCTGGCGGATGCGGAAGGCTGTCGCACCTCGCCCTACCAGTGCAGCGCTGGCGTCTGGACCAACGGTATCGGCCATACCGCCGGCGTCACGCCGCAGAGCGTAGTCAGCGAGCGCCAGGCGGCGGTTAACCTGGTGGACGACCTGATACGGGTCGAACGCCAGCTCTCTCTCTGCGTGCCGTTGAACATGCCGCAGCCGGTCTGGGATGCGCTGGCGAGCTTCGCCTTTAACGTCGGCGCTGGCGCCGCCTGCCGTTCGACGCTGGTGAGCTACCTCAACCAGCAGCGCTGGCGCGCGGCGTGCGATCAGCTGCCGCGCTGGATCTACGTTAACGGCGTGAAGAGCGCCGGACTGGCGGAGCGGCGCATGCGGGAGCGCGCCTGGTGTCTGCGAGGCGTCGCATGATGCGCCTTTGCGCTGCGCTGCTGACGCTACTGCTGCTGTTACTTGCCTTCGCCAGCTGGCGCGGCGCAAAGGTCGGCGACCAGCTGCGCGAGGCAAGGCGCGCCAACGCCGCGCTCTCCGCCGATCTCACCAGCCGCGACCAGATTATTGCCCGTCTGACGACCCAGGCGCAGGCGAACAGTAAACGCGAAGCGGCGCTGCGCCTGCAGCAGGATCGCGCCAGCCGCATCGCCCTCAGCCGTGAAGTGCACATAGCGAGAGAAATCGATGCCAGTCAAGCGTTACGCGAGTGGTCTGCTGCCGCTCTGCCTGATGACCTTATCCGGCTGCACAGCCGTCCCGCCTTCGACAACGCCCGCGATTATCTGGGCTGGCTGTCCGCGCGTGAACAGCTGCCCGCTGCCGGGCAACAACCTGCAAACGCAGGGCGATCTGGCGGCAGATAACCGTCAGTTAGAGGCTGCGCTCGTTTCTTGCGGGCTGCAGATTGAAATCATTAAAGAGTGTCAGGAGCAACAGGATGCAGAAACCTCAACAGCTACGCGCGGCGCTCAACCGCAGCGTGCCGCTGCTACAGCAAAACCCTGAGCGGCTGAGCATGGCGATCGCCGCCGGAACAGTGGTATCGACCAGCGCACCGTCGCTCTCTTTCGAGTATCGCTATCAGCTTGCGTTAACGATTGCCGACTACCAGCAGGATGTCGAGGCCGTCATTGTGCCGCTGCTCGTCTGGCTGCGGGATAACCAGCCGGAAATGATGGGCAACGCCGATAAGCGACGCAGCGATTTTACCTTCACGTTCGACGCGTCCGGCGCCCTCAGCATCGGGCTGACGCTGAGCGAGCGGGCGCGGGTAGTGCAGACGGATGACGCGCTTCAGGTCACCTTTCCCGGCGAACCGACGCCGCCAGCTAACGACTATGCGCCGCTGCAGCTCTGGGTGCACGGCGAGCTGGTCAGCGAGTGGCAGCGCTAAAGCTGTCCTGTCATCTCTCAGCGGTCGGCGTCGCGTTGCTGGCCGCATGCACCAGAGGTAACACTAGCGACATGAACGAACATATCAGCGAAATCCTGCGCCTGCTGCGCAACCTTATCCGTATCGGCACCGTCTCGGCGGTTGACCCGCAGAGCGGGCGCTGTCGCGTACGCAGCGGCGACAACGAAACCGGCTGGCTGCCATGGCTCAGCGCCCGTGCCGGACGATCGCGCGCCTGGAGCGCGCCGTCGGTCGGCGAACAGGTGCTGGTACTGAGCCTGGGCGGCGAGCTGAACACCGGCTTTATTCTGCCAGGCATCTTTTCTGACAGCCATCCCGCGCCTTCCGCCTCGGCTGACGCGCTGCACTGGTCGTTTCCCGACGGCGCGGCTATCGAGTACGAACCGCAGAACGGCGCGCTGAAGGCGAGCGGCATTCAGAGCGCCAGAATTCAGGCGGCGACCAGCATCGTATTTGATGCGCCGCTGGTGGAGTGCACGACAAAGCTGAAAACCGCCACGCTGGAGGTCACCAGCGGCGGGACGTTGCAGGGCACTGTTACGCACAGCGGCGGCAGCCTTAGCTCTAACGGCATCGTGGTCGATGCCCATCAGCATGGCGGCGTGAAGTCGGGCGGCGATCTGTCGGGAGGGCCTCAGTAATGAGTGAAAAATATAGCGGTATGAGCCGCGACAGCGGGGCGGCGCTGGCGGACCTTGAGCATATCCGGCAGTCGGTGCGCGATATTTTGACCACGCCGCTCGGCTCCCGCGTGATGCGTCGTCGCTATGGTTCGCTGCTTTCGGCGCTGATTGACCAGCCACAAAACCCGGCGCTGCGTCTGCAAATTATGTCCGCCTGTTATATGGCGATTTTGCAGTGGGAACCGCGCATCCAGCTGAGCGCTATCAGCTATGAAGCGTCCTGTGACGGCGGCATGACGGTAGAGCTTACCGGCAGCCGCAGCGATACGACGCAAGAATTTTCCCTGACTATTCCCGTGAGCTGAACCTATGGCAACCATTGACCTGAGCCAGCTGCCTGCGCCCGACGTGGTGGAGACGCTGGATTATGAAACCTTGCTGGCCGAGCGCAAGGCGACGCTGATTTCTCTTTACCCGGCCGAGCAGCAGCAGGCGATAACCCGCACGCTGACGCTGGAGTCGGAGCCGCTGGTTAAGCTGTTGCAGGAGAACGCCTATCGCGAGCTGATTCTGCGTCAGCGCATCAACGAGGCGGCGAAAGCCAATATGGTGGCGTGGGCGACCGGCAGCGATCTCGACCAGCTGGGCGCCAACAACGGCGTGACCCGACTGACGCTGAGGGCTGCGGATAACAGCACCATTCCGCCGACCGCGGCGGTGATGGAGAGCGACGATAATTTCCGCATGCGCATCGCCGCCGCCTTCGAAGGGCTGAGTGTGGCGGGGCCGAGCGGCGCCTATGAGTATCATGCCAAAAGCGCCGACGGGCGCGTGGCGGACGTTTCCGCCACCAGCCCGGCGCCGGCGGAGGTCGTGATTACCGTCCTGAGCCGCGAGGGTGACGGCACGGCGCCTGCCGATCTGCTGACGATCGTAGCGAACGCGCTGAACGATGAGGATGTGCGCCCGGTCGCCGATCGCGTCAGGGTGCAGGCGGCCGCCATTGTCGATTACCGCGTCGACGCGACGCTCTATCTCTATCCCGGCCCGGAAGCGGAGCCTGTCCGCGCCGCCGCCGAGGCGAAGTTAATCGCCTTTATCAACGCGCAGTCGCGCCTGGGACGCGATATTCGCCAGTCTGCGCTCTATGCCGCGCTGCATGTAGAAGGTGTGCAGCGCGTTGAGCTGGCGCAGCCAACCGAAGATGTGGTGCTGGATAAAACCCAGGCCGCGTACTGCAGCGGCTACAGCATCGCAGTGGGAGGCTCCGATGAGTGATCGGCTGCTGCCGACCGGCTCCTCGCTGCTCGAGGTCGCCGCCGCCGAGGCGTGTGCGGATATCGAAAAGATGCCGGTGCCGCTGCGCCAGCTGTGGAACGCGCAGACCTGTCCGGTCGCGCTGCTGCCTTACCTCGCCTGGGCCTGGTCGGTCGACCGCTGGGATTCCGGCTGGAATGAGGCGACGAAACGCAGCGTTGTTGCCGCCTCGGAGTATGTGCACCGGCATAAAGGCACCATCGGTTCGCTTCGGCGCATCGTCGAGCCGCTCGGCTATTTGATCCGTATTACCGAGTGGTGGAAAACCGGCGAAGCGCCCGGCACCTTTCGCCTCGATGTCGGCGTGCTCGATACCGGCATTACCGAGGCGATGTACAACGAGCTGGAGCGGCTGATCGCCGATGCGAAGCCGTGCAGTCGGCATCTGACTGGCCTCTCTGTCAATCTCGATTCCAGCGGAACGCTGCCGGTGGCTGCTGCCAGCTACAGCGGCGACGAGCTGACGGTTTATCCCTACACCCCTGAAATCATCACCGTGAGCGGGCCGGGCTATACCGGCACAGCGGTACATTTAATTGACCTGACGGAAGTGCGCACATGACAACGAAATATTATGCCCTGCTGACTAATCAGGGCGCGGCAAAGCTGGCGAACGCTACGGCGCTCGGCACTAAGCTGCAGATCACGGAAATGGCGGTAGGCGACGGCGGCGGCGTGCTGCCGACGCCGGATGCCTCGCAGACAAAGCTTATCGGCGAAAAACGCCGCGCGGCGCTTAACTCGTTAAGCATCGATGCGGCCAACAGCAGCCAGATTATCGCCGAGCAGATTATTCCCGAGAACGAAGGCGGCTTCTGGATCCGCGAGATCGGCCTGTTCGACGCCGATGGCGTAATGATTGCTGTCGCCAACTGCGCGGAAACCTATAAGCCGCAGCTGCAGGAGGGCAGCGGCCGCACGCAGACCGTTCGCATGATTATCATCGTCAACAGCACCTCGGCCGTGACGCTGAAGATCGACCCATCCGTGGTGCTGGCGACGCGTCAGTATGTGGATGACGGGGTGATTGAGGCGAAACAGTACGCCGATAAAGGGCTGGCTGACCACGTTGCGGCGGCAAATCCGCATAAGCAGTATTTGCAGATTGCGAATGCGCTGGCGGAAATTAAGAGCGCGGGGAAGGTGGCGGATGTTCTACAAAACCTTGGT
>Ga0308166_1000149_pt1 | contig 143558 bp, 133 predicted proteins | sample PhyCR2_2_FD_202137 | JGI IMG/M metagenome (GOLD analysis project Ga0308166, IMG submission 202137) | Phyllosphere microbial communities from UC Gill Tract Community Farm, Albany, California, United States - DLSLCC.R2 | ecosystem: Host-associated > Plants > Phyllosphere > Unclassified | place...
CAGCGGCAGGTTGCTGTGCATCAGCAGACGGCTGAGCGCACCGATCGCCGCCGAAAGTGGGCGATGGGCAAAAGCAAAGCCAGCCAGCTCGTGCCAGTCATCACTATTAAGGGTAGTCGGCTCCCCCGGCGGCAGAGGTAACTTTTCGTCACGCCAGGGCGCTAGCCAGGGGAGATCCCTCGCCAGCCTGCGCTGCTCCGTCGCTGCCAGCGCCTCTGCCGCAGGGGTGAGCGGTAGAATAGCCATCGCCGCGTAGCAGCCGCTGCTGGCTTCCCGATGGCTGCCCAGCCGCACCAGCAGAAAACCGCAGCGCTGCCAGAAGCGCCATAGCTCGCGAGTGTAGCCGAAGCTCACCGACAGATAGTCATAGCCTGTGCTGTGGGCGTGCGCCTCCGCGATCAGCCGCTGGCCGATGCCCTCCCGCTGGCGCGAAGGGTGGACGGCAATACGGCTGATACGACACCCCACCAGCGTGGCCGCCAGCGGGCTGGCCCCGTGCGCCGCCAGCGACTGAGCGACCAGATTGCCGCGCGGCCGTCGAAAGCCCGCCCACACCGCCTGGCTAAGCTCGGAAGAGAGGCCCCCCTCCTCCACCAGCCACAGCGCGGCGATGGGCTGCTCTCCGGCCAGCGCCTGCCAGAAGCGCTGGCCGGGCGCATCCATCATCCGCCGCAGATCGAGAGGCGACGTCCGGTAGTGGGCGCTGGTCAGCAGACGATAGAGCGCAGCGGGCTGCGCTGGCGAGGTTAGCCAGGCGTTCTGCGTCAAAGGAGAAATACGGTATTCAGCACCCGGAGCCGAACCGGGAAGGGCATCATCAAACAGCAGCAGGTCACTGATGAAGATCTCGAGCGGGCAACCGCTGGCCCAGCGTAGCGGCGTGTTAAGGCGATGGTGTTGCAAGCGATCCAGCCCGGCGCAGAGCTTCAGCAGGAAGCCCTGCCCTGTTCCCTCGTAGCCCTGCACGGTCGTCGTAAGCAGAACCCGGTTGAATCCGGCGATCAGCTGGCGCAGCAGCGGGCCAGGTATCGCCGCCGCCTCATCCACGATTAGCCAGTCAGGATGCGACGTATCTCCATCAGCCAGCCGCTGGCGCAGCGTATCCGGTGGAACAAAGTTCACCTCCTCTCCGGCAAACTGTGCCAGCACGTCGGTGGCGGCCCGGGTGGGTGCGGTCACGATAGCATTGCCGTGCAGATGACGAAGATGCATCCCTGCCAGCGCCGACTTGCCGCGCCCGCGCGGGGCGGTCACTACCATGACGCCGGGCGACATCGCGTGTAATTCAGCGAGAATCGCGGCCTGCTCCTGCTCCGGCGCACCGCTGGCTGGGTGCCACGTCGGGCGCACGGCAAACTCAGGAAGCGTGAGCGGCTCTCCCTGCTGCCAGAGGATCGCCTCGTCGTGCGTCCGTAGCATGCGGCAAACGTGGCTGATAAAACGTGGGGTGGCGATGGGTTGAGCGGTGTCGCTCCAGCGACAGGCGTCGGCGTCAGGCGTTTCTGCCCAGCGGGAAAAGGGAGGAGTCAACAGGATCAGCCAGCCTCCCGCCCGCAGCGTACCGCCGAGAGCCGCAAAGGCAGCTACGTCAAAGCCGCGGCGCGCATCAAAGACGGCGTGGCTAAACTCGCGGCCCAGCAGCGTAGTGAGTGCCCGCGGATGGCAATAGTCTGCGGCCTGAGCAGCATCCTGCTCGTCACTTACCCACAGCGCCGCCTGCGGTGCTATCAGGGCAGTGGCCTGCTGCTGGCACCACGTCTCTTCCCCGCTGATAACCAGCAGGCGACGGATGCCCTCGCGCGCCATCTGCGCGCTCAGGGCGATCAAACGCTCCATGTCACCGTTCCCGAAAATGAAGCCTTACAGCGTATTGCCAAAGGTGTTGCACTGGGCGACATCACCCGTGTCAAAGCCGCGCTTAAACCAGGTATAACGCTGCTCGGAGGTGCCGTGGGTAAAGCTGTCCGGTACCACGTGGCCCTGGCTCTGCTTCTGAAGACGGTCATCACCGATCGCTTCGGCGGCGTTCAGACCTTCCTGCAGATCGCCCTCTTCCATTACGCCCTGCTGCTGCATGCTGCGGCCCCAGACGCCAGCAAAGCAGTCCGCCTGCAGCTCCATCTTCACCGACAGGCGGTTAACTTCAACCTGGGAGGCGTTTTGCTGCAGCTGGCGCACTTTCGGCTCGATACCCAGCAGCTTCTGCACGTGGTGACCCACCTCGTGGGCAATGACATAGCCCTGAGCGAAGTCGCCTGCCGCGCCAAGCTTGCTCTTCATCTCATCGTAGAAAGAGAGATCGATATAGACTTTGCTGTCCGCCGGGCAGTAGAACGGCCCCATGACTGACTGACCGGTACCGCAGCCGGTTTGGGTAGCGTTACGGTACATCACCAGCGTTGGCTGCTGATAGGTGCGGCCCATTTTCTCAAACAGCTGGGTCCACGTCTCTTCGGTGGTCGCAAAAATGACGCGGGTAAACTTCGCTGCCTCATTCTCCTGGGGAGTAGCAACCTGCTGAGTGCCTGGCTGAGACATCGGCTGCCCGGTGAGCAATCCGGTTAAATCCACCCCGTAGTAGCCGCCGATTACCACAATCACCAGCAAAATAATCCCGCCTTTGCCCCGCGGCAAACGTAGCCCACGGCCGCCGAGCGGGCTACCTGATTCGTTACGCCTGTCTTCAACGTTATTACTTTCGCGACGCCCTTGCCAACGCATAATCACCTCAGAGATATTTTAATAAATATGATTGATCGTAGGCGGTTAAAGGCAGGATTACCATAAGAAAGGTGCTGTAACAGGCCGGAGGAGTGGGGAACGCCTCCGGCTAACAGTGAAAGAGTGAAACTAGTCCAGTTTCACACCGAGACGGTGGGCCACGGCTTCATAGGCTTCGATCACGCCGCCCAGGCTCTGGCGGAAACGGTCTTTATCCATTTTATCCATGGTCTCTTTGTCCCACAGGCGGCTGCCGTCCGGCGAGAACTCATCGCCCAGCACTACTTCGCCGTTGAACAAACCAAACTCCAGCTTGAAGTCCACCAGGATCAGACCCGCATCGTCAAACAGTTTGGTCAGCACATCGTTAGCCTTGTAGGTCAGCTCTTTCATGCGCGCCAGGTTTTTTTGATTCACCCAGCCGAAGGTTTCGCAGTAGGAGTCGTTAACCATCGGATCGTGCATTTCATCGTTTTTCAGGAACAGATCGAACAGAGGCGGATTGAGGATCATCCCCTCCTCAATACCCAGACGCTTCACCAGCGAACCCGCCGCGCGGTTACGGATAACGCACTCTACCGGCACCATCTCCAGCTTCTTCACCAGGCACTCGGTATCGGAGAGCAGCTGCTCCATCTGTGTTGGGATACCCGCTTCTTCCAGCTTGCTCATAATGAAGTGGTTGAACTTGTTGTTCACCATGCCTTTACGATCGAACTGTTCAATGCGCGCGCCATCCCCTGCTGACGTATCATTGCGGAATTCGAGCACCAACAGGTCGGGGTTTTCCGTGCTGTATACGGTCTTCGCTTTGCCACGATACAACTCAGCTTGCTTTTGCATCTTTGTTACTCCAGGTTCCAGGTGTGATGATTTGAAGTCTAACTGCGGCCATTATCCGCTACGCACACGTTTGCGTCTACCCTGATAAAAAAGGCCGGAGCAATCCGGCCTGATTTTTTACTTGAATGCAGCTTCGAAAACGGCCACCAGCGCGTCGTTTTGCGCCTGGGTCAGGGTATGACCTTTCGGATCGATAAACTGCAGGCTGCTGCGGTTATCGAGATCGCCTACCTGTAACTTGTAGTCACCGGAGGTCAGACCCGGATCGCGTGCGCCAAGTGCCAGCCAGTCGCTGTCAGAGAGCGGCTTGTAGGTCACCGCCATGCTGCCGGTTGAGCGCGTGGAGTCGGTCACCTTCATGCCCACTTTCTCAAGGGTTGCAGGCAGGCGCTGCCAGACCACGTTAAACGGCCCGCGGACCACCAGCATCGGTAGACCGGTGTCGTCGGCACCGCTCTGTACGTCGAGGGTAGCGGCGGAGCGGTTCTGAGCGGCGTTTTGAGACGCAGTGGCGGTTTTATCCAGCCCGGCGGAGATTGCATTCAGCATTTCGGTGCTGTAGCGCTGCAGCGAGGCGGTATCGGCCACCGGCTTGCCAGCCTGCTCGAGGTTCATCAGCTTGACGACAACCGCCTGCTGATAGCCCTGCGGCTTAACCGAGATTTGATAACGGCCACGGTACTGCTGATCTTCGTCGAGGCGATTCCAGTCAATCCAACCGGTTGTCAGGGTCTGCGCGGCATCGTCACGCTTATCAATCGCGTAGTTATTGCCCTGAACGATGCTTACCACCTGTGGCCACAGCGTGCTACGGTTGCCGTTCTCCACCAGCAGCGTTGCGGTATCACCGGTAAACTGGGTGCGGGCACCCGTCACCAGCGCCAGCGGCTGGGCCGGTGGGCGGATATCCAGCGCTTTACCGACGGCACCGCTGCCGTTGGTGACTGGAATGTTGTAGTCACCGTTCTGCACTGGCAGGATCATGCCAGCAGGCGCATGAAGTTCACCAAGCGGCGCGGCATCCAGATAGGATTCATCACCGCTAACCTGGCGCTTATAACGCGAGTCCGAATTACAGGCAGCGAGCAGCATAACAAGCGAAACACTCGCTACCTTCACCAGGCGCGACTTCTGTACTGAGTAAGCCATCAAATCTCCCTAAACTTTACAGCAAACCGGCGTGCTTAAGCGCAGCGGTAACAGCCTCACGACCGTGGTCGGTAATCGGCGTCATCGGCAGACGCAGCGTGTCGGTCGCTACAAGCCCCAACTCCTTACATGCCCATTTCACCGGGATAGGATTGGGTTCGACAAATAGTTTGTTGTGTAACGGCATCAGACGCTGGTTAATCACCCGCGCTTCGCTAAATTGCCCTTCGGCAGCCAGACGGCACATCTCTGCCATGTCGCGTGCGGCCACGTTAGAGGTCACGGAGATCACACCGTGACCGCCAAGCTGCATAAAGTCCAGCCCGGTGGCATCATCACCGCTCAGCAGACCAAAGTCATCTGAAACCAGCTCTTTGATCTGGTGAACACGACTTAAGTTCCCCGTGGCCTCTTTGATTGCGACAATATTGTTCACTTTCGCCAGGCGACCCACGGTTTCAGGCAGCATATCGCAACCGGTACGCGAAGGTACATTATACAGAATTTGCGGCAGATCAGTGTGTTCCGCGATGGCTTTAAAATGCTGGAACAGCCCTTCCTGGGTTGGACGGTTGTAGTACGGCGTGACCGTCAGGCAGCCTACCACGCCGCTGCCGTTGAAGCGCTCGGTAAGACCAATCGCCTCAGCGGTGGCATTTGCACCGGTGCCTGCGATAATCGGGATGCGCCCGTCGGCCAGTTCAAGCGTCAGCATCACGACGTCGCCATGTTCCTCATGGCTCAGCGTGGCGGACTCACCGGTCGTGCCTACCGATACAATCGCCGAGGTTCCGCTGGCGACATGATAATCAATCAGTTTCTTCAGGCTTGACCGGCAGACATTACCTTTCTCATCCATCGGTGTAACAAGCGCGACAATACTTCCCGTGAACATGGGCCATCCTCTGTGCAAACAAGATTCTCAATGGTACGTTTGGTGCTGTAATAAAAGCAAGCGACGCGAGGCGTTCCGGCGGTTGTATGCCGGTTTTTTTTATGCTTTCCTTAGGATTACCGAAACCGTTAGCGAAGCATCTACAGGAAGAACAGGTTTGACCCCTTCATCACAACATTATCTGGTTATTACCGCGCTAGGTGTCGACAGGCCTGGTATCGTCAATACGATCACCCGTCACGTGAGCAGCTGCGGCTGTAATATTGAAGATAGCCGGCTGGCGATGCTCGGGGAAGAGTTCACCTTTATCATGCTGCTTTCCGGCTCATGGAACGCCATTACCCTGATTGAATCCACACTGCCGCTGAAGGGCGCGGAGCTGGATCTGCTGATCGTCATGAAACGCACTACCGCACGGCCCGGCGCAGCGCTGCCCGCCACGGTGTGGGTGCAGGTGGAGGTAGCGGACTCCCCGCACCTGATCGAGCGCTTCACCGCCCTGTTCGATGCCCATCAGATGAATATTGCCGAACTGGTCTCCCGCACCCAGCCAGCCCAGGCCGGTGCGGCCGCCCAGCTCTTTATTCAAATCACCGCCCATAGCCCGGCGCTGGAAGATGCGGCAAAAATTGAACAAGCTTTCAAAGTACTATGTACAGAATTAAATGCGCAGGGCAGTATAAATGTCGTCAACTATTCCCAGAACGAAGAACAGGATGGAGTGAAGTGATGAATCCACTGAAAGCCGGTGATACCGCACCGAAATTTAGCTTGCCGGATCAAGACGGAGAACAAGTTAATTTGGCCGACTTCCAGGGACAGCGTGTATTGGTCTATTTCTACCCGAAAGCCATGACCCCAGGCTGTACCGTTCAGGCCTGCGGCCTACGCGATAACATGGACGATTTAAAGAAAATAGGTGTGGAAGTGCTGGGCATCAGCACCGACAAGCCGGAAAAGCTCTCCCGCTTTGCTGAAAAAGAGCTGCTGAACTTTACCCTGCTGTCCGATGAAGACCATCAGGTCTGTGAGCAGTTTGGCGTCTGGGGTGAGAAGTCGTTCATGGGCAAAACCTACGACGGCATTCACCGCATCAGCTTTTTGATTGGCGCTGACGGAGTCGTTGAGCACGTGTTCAACGATTTCAAAACCAGCAACCACCACGATATCGTGCTCGGTTGGTTACAACAGAACGCGTAATCTATTAAGGCCCGGCGGCGCTGCGCCTGCCGGGCCTACACCCTACTCTTCAACCGCCGGAACATCCGGCCAGGCATGCACCACGGCCTTGATCAGCGTGGCGAGCGGAATCGCAAAGAATACCCCCCAGAAGCCCCACAGTCCGCCGAAGATCACCACCGACAGAATGATCACCAGCGGATGCAGATTGACCGCCTCTGAGAAGAGGACCGGCACCAGCAGGTTGCCGTCCAGCCCCTGAATAATCAGGTAAACCGCAAAGCAGCTCCAGAACTCGGTTCCCAGCCCAAACTGGAACAGCGCCACGCCGATCACCGGGATAGTGACCACAAACGCGCCGATGTAAGGGATGAGCACCGAGAAGCCCACCAGCACCGCCAGCAGCAGCGAGTAGTTGAGACCGAAGAGAATAAAACCAATCCACGTCGCCACGCCGACGACGATCATCTCCAGCACTTTGCCGCGAATATAGTTCGTGATCTGCTGATTCATCTCCACCCACACCTGGCCTGCCAGCCCACGGTTGCGCGGCAGAATGCGGCGCACGGCGTTGAGCATCTGCTCTTTGTCCTTCACCAGGAAGAAGACCATCAGCGGCACCAGCACCAGATAGACCGCGAGCGTCAGCAGCCCCACCAGCGAGGCAACGGAGTATTTAACCACCGAATCTCCGAGGCTGAGCATGCGGGTGCGCATGTTCTCCGCCATGGCATCGATAATGCCCGCGTCCATCAGCGCCGGATAGCGTCGTGGCAGGGTAGCCGCAAAATCAGAGAGCTTATTGAGCATGCCGGGCATATCGCGGATCAGATTGATTCCCTGCTGCCAGGCGATAGGCATCACCACGAAGGCCATCAGCAGCAAAATGCCGACAAACAGCACCAGCACGATGCTGGAGGCAACGGTACGTGAGCAGCCAACATTTTCCAGCCGGGCGGTAGGCCACTCCAGCAGGTAGGCCAGCACAATGGCGACCAGCAGCGGGGCTAATAATCCGCTAAAAAAGAACAGGATGCTAAACCCTGCCAGCAGAATGACCAGCAGCGCAATCGCCTCCGGATCGCTAAAGCGACGGCGATACCACTGCATTAACATTTCGAGCATAACTTACCTTACCTGTAGGTCCCTGGTGGGTTTTCCGGGGGAATTGTATCGAAGTGAAACAAAAAAGACTTCGCTTTTCGACGCTGCCACAGGAAACTAACGCATCAATTGATTAAGATGTTCATCATGCTCGCCATACAGGATTGAGGTTATGTTCAGGACGTTGAGAAAAACGCTGGTTGCTACCCTGATTGCTACCCTGACGCTGGGCCAGGCTGGGCCGGTCTTTGCGGATTCAGCGGATACCCTGCCGGATATGGGCACCTCGGCGGGCAGCACGCTGTCGATTGCCCAGGAGCTGCAGATGGGCGACTACTACGTTCGCCAGCTGCGCGGTAGTGCGCCGCTGATTAACGATCCTCTGTTAGTGCAGTACATTAATGGCTTAGGGATGCGCCTTGTCGCCCATGCCAATTCGGTGCGCACCCCGTTTCACTTCTACTTAATCAATAACGACGAAATCAACGCCTTCGCCTTCTTTGGCGGCAACGTGGTGCTGCACTCGGCCCTCTTCCGCTATGCCGATAACGAGAGCCAGCTGGCCTCGGTAATGGCGCACGAAATCTCCCACGTTACCCAGCGCCACCTTGCGCGGGCGATGGAGGATCAGAAAAACAGCGCGCCGCTGACCTGGGCCGGGGCGTTAGGCTCTATTCTGCTGGCGATGGCCAGTCCGCAGGCGGGGATGGCGGCGCTGACCGGTACCCTCGCCGGCACTCGTCAGGGGATGATCACCTTTACCCAGCAGAATGAGCAGGAGGCGGACCGTATCGGCATTCAGGTGCTACAGCGTTCGGGGTTCGATCCGCAGGCGATGCCAACCTTCCTCGAAAAACTGCTGGATCAGGCCCGCTACTCTTCCCGACCGCCGGAGATCCTGCTGACACACCCCCTGCCGGAGAGCCGTCTCTCGGATACCCGCAACCGTGCCAACCAGATGCGGCCGGTGGTGGTTCAGTCCTCAGAGGATTTTTACCTGGCGAAGGCGCGTACGCTGGGGATGTATAACAGCGGGCGCAACCAGCTTACCAACGATCTGCTGGATGCGTGGGCCAAGGGCAACGTGCGCGAACAGCGTGCCGCCCAGTATGGCCGGGCACTCCAGGCGATGGAGGGCGCTAACTACCCCACCGCCAGCCAGGCGTTGCAGCCCCTGCTGAGCGCAGAGCCGGGCAACAGCTGGTATCTCGATTTAGCCACCGATATCGATCTCGGTCAGAGAAAGTTTGATCAGGCCATCAACCGGCTGAAAAATGCGCCGAAGCTGAAAACCGACCCGGTATTGCAGCTCAACCTGGCCAACGCCTATTTGCAGAGCGGCCAGGCAAGCGAGGCGGAGAAGATCCTCAACCGCTACACCTTTACCTATAAAGATGACACCAACGGCTGGGAGCTGCTGGCGCAGACCGAGGGCACGCTGGGCAATCGCGATCAGGAGCTGGCCGCCCGCGCCGAGGGCCTGGCGCTGCATGGTCAGCTGGATCAGGCGATCTCGCTGCTGGGCAGCGCCAGCGCGCAGGTGAAGCTGGGCAGTATGCAGCAGGCGCGCTACGACGCCCGCATTGACCAGCTGCGGCAGATGCAGGAACGCTTTAAGCCCTATACCAAGATGTAATCAGGAGAATGTATGTCCGACGCGGTCACTATCTACCATAACCCCCGCTGCTCGAAGAGCCGCGAGACCCTGAGCCTGCTGCAATCTCGCGGCGTGGAGCCGCAGGTGGTGCTCTACCTGGAGACGCCGCCGGATGCGGCCACGCTGCGTCATCTGCTGCAGATGCTCAATTTAAGCAGCGCCCGCGATCTGATGCGGCAGAAAGAGGATCTCTACCGCGCGCTCAACCTGGCGGACAGCACGCTTTCGGAAGAGGCGTTAATTCAGGCGATGGTCGAGAACCCTAAGCTCATCGAGCGCCCCATCGTGGTGAAGCGTGGCCAGGCGCGTATTGGCCGACCGCCGGAGCAGGTGCTGGAAATTTTGTAGGCCGGGCAAACATCGTGCCGCCCGGCGCAATCACAGCTTCAGGATCTCTTTCACAAACGGGATGGTCAGCTTGCGCTGGGCGGTAATCGAGGCGCGGTCCAGCTGATCCAGCGTCTCAAACAGCGTGCGCATCTCGCGATCCAGCCTCTTGAGCAGAAAACGGCACACGTCCTCTGGCAGCTCAAAGCCGCGCTGTCGGGCGCGCAGCTGCAATGCCAGCAGCTTATCCTCATCCGACAGCGGCTGAAGCCGGTAGATCTGCCCCCAGTCGAGGCGCGAGGCGAGATCCGCCAGGTGCAAATTGAGCTGGCGCGGCGGGCGATCGCCGGTGATCAGCAGGCGCGTGCGGCCTGATTCCAGAATACGGTTGTAGAGATTAAAGATCGCCATCTCCCAGGGATCGTCCCCGGCGATGCACTCAATATTGTCGATGCAGACCAGCGAAAGCTGCTCCATACCGTCCAGCACTTCCGGCACAAACCAGGTGCGCTTATCAAGTGGGACATAGCCCACGGCGTCGCCGCGTGCGGAGAGTTCAGCGCAGGCGGCATGCAGCAGATGGCTGCGACCTGCACCTTCCCGCGACCAGAAGTAGATGTATCCGCTATGATCCTGACGCAGCACGTTTTGCACAGCTGCCAACAGAGAGGGGTTATCACCCGGCCAGAAACTGGCAAAGGTTTCATCGTCGGGAAGATAGAGTGGCAGAGAGAGCTGCGCCGGTGCGTTCAGAGATACCTCAACAGGGCTTACGGAAAACGCAGCGAGTTTACCACAAAACGATGCGCGGTTTGAACCGGGCACGACGCCCGGTTCACATTCCAGATTAATGTGGAGTGACGTCGTTCTCCTGGGCGTCAATCACCTCTTCTTCCGGACGCAGGACGCTGATCAGTTTGAAGATCAGCGCCAGGCCGATGCCAACGATGGTGGCCAGCGCCATGCCTTTCAGCTCTGCCGCGCCGATGTGCACCTTCGCACCGCTGACGCCGATGATCAGGATCACCGAAGTGAGGATCAGGTTCTGCGCTTTGCTGTAGTCCACCTTGGACTCAATCAGCACACGAATACCGGACGCGCCAATCACCCCATACAGCAGCAGCGACACGCCGCCCATCACCGGCACCGGAATGATCTGGATAGCCGCCGCCAGCTTGCCGACGCAGGAGAGCAGAATAGCAATGATCGCCGCCCCGCCGATAACCCAGGTGCTGTAGACGCGGGTAATCGCCATCACGCCGATGTTCTCGCCGTAGGTGGTGTTTGGGGTGGATCCGAAGAAGCCGGAGATGATGGTAGAGAAGCCGTTGGCGAACATTGAGCGGTGCAGGCCCGGGTCACGGATCAGGTCGCGCTTTACGATGTTGGCCGTCACCACCAGGTGACCGACGTGCTCGGCGATGACCACCAGCGCGGCAGGCAGAATGGTGAAGATAGCGAACCACTCAAAGCGCGGGGTGTAGAAGGTTGGCAGCGCAAACCAGTGCGCCTGGGCAATCGGAGTGGTATCCACCACGCCCATGGCGAACGACAGCGCATAGCCCGCCAGCACGCCGATCAGGATTGGGATAATCGCCAGGAAGCCGCGGAACAGTACCGAGCCAAACACGGTAACGCCCAGCGTCACCAGAGAGATGATCACCGTTTTGCTGTCCGCAGACTGTCCATCCGCCGGCAGCAGGCCAGCCATGTTGGCCGCCACGCCCGCCAGCTCAAGGCCGATGACGGCCACAATTGCGCCCATCGCCGCCGGGGGGAACATCACGTCCAGCCAGCCGGTGCCCGCTTTCTTAACGATAAACGACACCAGGCAGAACAGCACGCCGCACATAATAAAACCGCCGAGCGCTACCTCGTATCCGAGCGGCAGCAGGAGCAGCACCGGGGAGATAAATGCAAAGCTGGAACCCAGATAGGCAGGAATTTTACCTTTACAGATAAAGAGATAGAGCAGCGTGCCGACGCCGTTAAACAGCAGCACGGTAGCCGGGTTAATGTGAAACAGGATTGGCACCAGCACGGTTGCGCCAAACATGGCGAACAGGTGCTGCAAACTAAGCGGGATTGTCTGTAAAAGCGGCGGTCTTTCACTCACCCCGATAGCACGGCGCGTCATAGTGTTTTCCTCTGAGTTGTGTTTTGTATTAGGCGAACTGCGTCTTTTATTCAAAAAAAAGCCGACTATCAAAGTCGGCTCTTTTTCATTTATTCAATCACTTGGTACCAAAAATCTTGTCGCCGGCATCGCCGAGACCAGGAATAATGTACCCGTGCTCGTTAAGTCCCTGATCGACCGATGCGGTATAGAGTTCAATATCCGGATGCGCCTTCTCCAGCGCGGCCACGCCTTCCGGGGCGGCAACCAGCACCAGCACCTTGATGCTGCTGCAGCCCGCTTTTTTCAGCAGGTCGATGGTGGCGATCATTGAGCCGCCGGTCGCCAGCATCGGGTCAACCACCAGCGCCATACGCTCGTCGATGTTCGATACCAGCTTCTGGAAGTAAGGTACCGGCTCCAGGGTCTCTTCGTCGCGGTAGATACCGACCACGCTGATGCGCGCGCTCGGGACGTGCTCCAGCACGCCCTCCATCATGCCCAGACCGGCACGCAGGATCGGCACTACGGTAATTTTTTTACCTTTGATCTGCTCGATCTCCACCGGGCCGTTCCAGCCTTCGATGGTTACCTTCTCGGTTTCCAGATCGGCAGTCGCTTCATAGGTCAGCAGGCTGCCTACTTCAGAGGCGAGTTCACGAAAGCGTTTGGTGCTGATGTCATGCTCACGCATCAGTCCCAGCTTGTGTTTGACGAGTGGGTGTTTTACTTCCACGATCTTCATACTCTTCTCCTTCCCCAGACAGTTGGCAGCCACAAAAAAAATCGCCGGATTATACCGCTTTTTCTCCGTTGCGCTATAGGTAGAGGGTTGATCCCGATCAATCAGATTGAAAATCAGTATATCGCAACGATCTCTGAGAGCCATGAATAATGGACTCGCAAACGTTTGCCTTGACTGTTAGAATTGCGCCGAATTTTATTTCTATCGCCATGTGGGGATCCAAGCAGTGACCGATAAAACCTCTCTCAGCTACAAAGATGCCGGTGTTGATATTGACGCAGGTAATGCACTGGTTGACCGAATCAAAGGCGTAGTGAAGAAAACCCGCCGCCCGGAAGTGATGGGTGGCCTGGGTGGCTTCGGTGCGCTGTGCGCGCTGCCGCAAAAATATCGTGAGCCGGTGCTGGTTTCCGGTACTGACGGCGTGGGCACTAAGCTGCGCCTGGCGATGGATCTCAAGCGTCATGACGCTATCGGCATAGATCTGGTGGCCATGTGCGTTAATGACCTGGTGGTTCAGGGCGCTGAGCCGCTCTTCTTCCTCGACTACTACGCCACCGGCAAGCTGGACGTCGACACCGCTGCCAGCGTGATCGGCGGCATCGCGGAGGGCTGCCTGCAGTCTGGCTGTGCGCTGGTGGGCGGCGAAACCGCTGAGATGCCGGGCATGTACCATGGCGAAGATTATGACGTCGCGGGTTTCTGCGTGGGCGTGGTTGAGAAATCGGAAATCATCGACGGCTCCAAAGTCACTGACGGCGACGTGCTGATTGCCCTTGGCTCCAGCGGTCCGCACTCTAACGGCTACTCGCTGGTGCGTAAAATCGTTGAGGTGAGCGGCTGCGATCCGGAAACGACCCAGCTCGACGGTAAATCGCTGGCGGATCACCTCCTGGCCCCGACCCGCATCTACGTGAAAAACATTCTTGAGCTGATTGCCAACGTTGACGTTCACGCCATCGCCCACCTCACCGGCGGCGGCTTCTGGGAGAACATTCCGCGCGTGCTGCCGGACAACACCCAGGCGGTGATTGACGAATCCAGCTGGCAGTGGCCTTCCGTCTTCAACTGGCTGCAGCAGGCGGGCAACGTCAGCCAGCACGAGATGTACCGCACCTTTAACTGCGGTGTCGGCATGGTGATCGCGCTCTCTGCCCAGGATGCAGATAAGGCGATTGAGCTGATGAACGCGAAAGGTGAAAAGGCATGGAAAATCGGTATGATTAAAGCCTCTGATTCCAGCGAGCGCGTGGTAATCGAATGAAAAATATAGTGGTGCTCATTTCCGGTAACGGAAGCAACTTGCAGGCAATTATTGACGCCTGCGCGCAGAAGAGAATTAACGCCACTGTCCGTGCGGTATTCAGTAACAAGGCCGACGCGTTCGGCCTGCAACGCGCGCGTGAGGCCGATATTGCGGCCCACGCCATTACGGCCGACCAGTTCGCCAGCCGTGAAGCATTTGACCGTGAGCTGATGATGGAGATCGACGCCTACGCCCCGGATCTGGTGGTGCTGGCAGGTTATATGCGCATTCTCAGCCCCGAGTTTGTTGCCCACTATCAGGGCCGCCTGCTGAACATCCACCCCTCCCTGCTGCCGAAATATCCCGGCCTGCATACTCACCGTCAGGCGCTGGCCAACGGCGACGAAGAGCACGGCACCTCCGTGCATTTTGTTACCGACGAGCTGGACGGCGGACCGGTGATCCTGCAAGCCAAAGTGCCGGTATTCCCTGGCGACGGTGAAGAGGACGTCACCGATCGCGTCCAGACTCAGGAGCACGCGATCTACCCTCTGGTGGTGAGCTGGTTTATTGATGGCCGTCTGGCAATGCGCGAGGGTGCCGCATGGCTCGATGGCGTCCAGCTTCCCCCACAAGGACACGCCGCCGAGTAGGCCTTCTCTTGCCGGACAGCCTGCGCCGTCCGGCAATAACCTCCGTATTATCAGATTACTGTCATACTTATCTGTCACAATTGGACAAGCTGTGGTAATTCTCACCATAATAAAGGCTGAGATGGATTTGCCACGTCCCGAGATTGAACCGGAGTGTGAGTTGTAATGGGTCAGGAAAAGCTATACATCGAAAAAGAATTAAGCTGGTTAGCGTTTAACGAACGCGTGCTTCAGGAAGCCGCCGACAAGAGCAACCCTCTTATTGAGCGAATGCGTTTCCTGGGCATCTACTCCAATAACCTTGATGAGTTCTACAAGGTGCGCTTTGCTGAGCTTAAGCGCCGGATCATCATCAGCGAAGAGCAAGGCTCCAACGCCCACTCCCGACACCTGCTTGGTAAAATCCAGACCCGCGTTCTGAAAGCCGATCAGGAGTTTAACGGCCTGTACAACGACCTGCTGCTGGAGATGGCCCGTAACCAGATCTTCTTGATCAACGAGCGCCAGCTCTCTGAGAACCAGCAAACCTGGCTACGCCACTACTTTAAACACTATCTGCGCCAGCACATCACGCCGATCCTGATCAACCGCGAAACCGACCTGGTGCAGTTCCTGAAGGATGACTACACCTATCTGGCGGTAGAGATTATTCGTGGGGAGAACATTCGCTACGCGCTGCTGGAGATCCCGTCGGATAAGGTACCGCGCTTTGTTAACCTGCCGCCAGAGACGCCGCGCCGCCGCAAGCCAATGATCCTGCTGGATAACATCCTGCGCTACTGCCTGGACGATATCTTCTACGGCTTCTTTGACTACGATGCGCTGAACGCCTATTCGATGAAGATGACTCGTGACGCCGAGTACGACCTGGTGCACGAGATGGAGTCGAGCCTGATGGAGCTCATGTCCTCCAGCCTCAAGCAGCGCCTTACCGCCGAGCCGGTGCGTTTTGTCTACCAGCGTGATATGCCGGAAGCCATGGTGGAGATGCTGCGCGACAAGCTCACCATCTCCCGCTATGACTCTACTGTGCCCGGTGGCCGCTACCACAACTTTAAAGACTTCATCAGCTTCCCGAACGTGGGCAAAGCCAACCTGGTGAACAAGCCCCTGCCGCGCCTGCGCCATGTCTGGTTCGATAACTTCCGCAACGGCTTCGACGCCATTCGCGAGCGGGACGTGCTGCTCTACTATCCGTACCACACCTTTGAGCACGTGCTGGAGCTGCTGCGCCAGGCTTCCTTCGACCCTAACGTGCTGGCGATCAAGATTAACATCTACCGCGTAGCGAAAGATTCTCGCATCATCGATGCGATGATCCACGCCGCACACAACGGCAAGAAAGTGACCGTGGTGGTGGAGCTGCAGGCGCGCTTCGATGAAGAGGCCAACATCCACTGGGCAAGGCGCCTGACCGAGGCCGGGGCGCACGTGATCTTCTCTGCACCGGGGCTGAAAATCCACGCCAAGCTGTTCCTCATCTCGCGTAAAGAGGGTGAAGAGGTGGTGCGCTACGCTCACATCGGGACCGGTAACTTTAACGAGAAAACCGCCCGGCTCTATACCGACTACTCTCTGCTTACCGCCGACGCACGCATCACTAACGAAGTGCGCCGGGTGTTTAACTTTATCGAGAACCCTTACCGACCAGTCCACTTTGAGTACCTGCTGGTGTCGCCGCAAAACTCGCGCCGCCTGCTGTACGATATGATCGACCGCGAGATCGCCAATGCGCAAAACGGTCAGCCGTCGGGGATCACCCTCAAGCTCAACAACCTGGTGGACAAAGGCCTTGTGGATCGGCTGTATGCCGCATCCGGCTCCGGCGTACCGGTTAATCTGCTGGTGCGCGGCATGTGCTCGCTGATCCCTGAGCTCGAAGGGCTGAGCGATAACATCCGGGTGATCAGCATCGTGGACCGCTATCTCGAACACGACCGCATCTATATTTTCGAAAACGGCGGCGATAAGCAGGTTTATCTCTCGTCTGCCGACTGGATGACGCGTAATATTGACTATCGCATTGAGGTTGCGGCCCCGCTGCTCGATCCGCGCCTTAAGCAACGCGTGCTGGACATCATTGAGCTTCTGTTCAGCGATACCGTGAAGGCGCGGTATATCGACAAGGAATTGAGCAATCGCTATGTGCAACGGGGCAATCGCCGCAAGGTTCGCGCTCAGCTGGCGATTTACGACTATATCAAATCACTCGAACAACCAGACTAATCTATGCCGATAAATGACAATACCCCACGGCCGCAGGAGTTTGCTGCGGTCGATCTCGGTTCGAACAGTTTCCACATGGTCATTGCCCGTGTGGTGGATGGTGCCATGCAGATCATTGGCCGCCTGAAGCAGCGCGTGCATCTGGCCGACGGCCTGGATGAGAACAGCGTCCTGAGCGAAGAGGCGATTGAGCGCGGCCTGAGCTGCCTGTCACTGTTTGCCGAACGCCTGCAGGGCTTTGACCCGGCTAACGTCTGCATTGTTGGCACACATACCCTGCGTCAGGCCGCTAACGCCTCTGATTTCCTCAAGCGTGCGGAGCAGGTCATCCCCTACCCGATCGAGATCATCTCCGGCAACGAAGAGGCCCGCCTGATCTTTATGGGCGTTGAGCACACGCAGCCGGAAAAAGGCCGCAAGCTGGTGATCGATATCGGCGGTGGCTCTACGGAACTGGTGATCGGCGAAGATTTTCAACCTATCCTGGTAGAGAGCCGCCGGATGGGCTGCGTCAGCTTTGCGCAAACCTATTTCCGCGGCCGCATCATTAACCGGGAGAACTTCCATCGCGCGCGCATGGCGGCGGTGCAGAAGCTGGAGAGCCTGACCTGGCAGTATCGTATTCAGGGCTGGAACGTGGCGCTGGGCGCATCGGGCAGCATTAAAGCCGCCCATGAAGTGCTGCTGGCGATGGGCGAGAAAGATGGTTTTATCACTCCTGAACGGCTGGATAAACTGGTTACCGAGGTGCTGAAGCATAACAGCTTTGACGCGCTGAACCTGCCGGGGCTCTCCGACGAGCGCAAGGCGGTCTTCGTGCCGGGCCTGGCGATTTTGTGCGGCGTGTTTGACGCGCTGGCCATTCGCGAGCTGCGTCTCTCCGACGGCGCGCTGCGTGAAGGGGTACTGTATGAGATGGAGGGCCGTTTCCGCCATCAGGATATCCGCAGCCGTACGGCGCAGAGCCTTGCCAACCAGTATAACATTGACCGGGAGCAGGCTCGCCGCGTGCTGGAGACCACGACCCACATGTACGAGCAGTGGGAAGCGCAGAATCCGAAGCTGGCAAATCCGCAGCTGGCGGCCCTGTTGAAGTGGGCGGCGATGCTGCATGAGGTTGGGCTGAACATCAACCACAGCGGGATGCACCGCCACTCGGCCTATATCCTGCAGAACAGCGACCTGCCTGGCTTTAACCAGGAGCAGCAGTTGATGATGGCGACCCTGGTGCGCTTCCACCGGAAAGGTATCAAGCTCGACGATTTGCCGCGCTTTACCCTGTTCAAGAAGAAGCACTTTTTACCGCTGATCCAGCTTCTGCGCCTCGGCGTGCTGCTGAACAACCAGCGCCAGGCAACCACCACCCCACCGACTCTGCGTCTCACCACCGACGATAACCACTGGACCCTCAGCTTCCCCCGCGACTGGTTCTCCCAGAACGCGCTGGTGCTGCTGGACCTTGAGAAAGAGCAGGATTACTGGGGTGCAGTCACCGGCTGGCTGCTGAAGATCGAAGAGGAGCACTCCTCCGGCGTCGCGGCCTGATCCGCACCGCCCTGCCCCTCTCATGCTCAGGCACGCTGTGACAGTGCCTGAGCCTCTCCCGCCAGCGCCTCAAGCGGCGCAGGTTTACCAATCAAGAACCCTTGCAGATAGTCAATTCCCAGCGAAAGGGCCGCGCTACGCACCTCCTCCGTTTCGACGTACTCTGCCACCACCCGCATCTTTTTCATCCGTGCCAGATGGCAGATAGAGGCCACGATCTGGTAGTCGAGGCTGTTTGACGTCAGGTTGCGAATAAAGCTGCCGTCGATCTTCAGGATATCGGCGTTGATGTTTTTCAGGCGCGCATAGCTGGCATAGCCGGTACCGAAGTCGTCTATGGCGACCCGGCAGCCTAGTTGTTGCAGCTGGCCCAGGGTCTGGTTTGCCTGGTTAATATTGGTCAACGAGTTACTCTCCGTGACCTCAAAAATAAGCTGCCAGGCCTCAATATCATAGCGCTTAAGCAGTCTGGCGACCTCCCGCACGAAATTGCTCCGGCAGACGGAGGTTGGCGACAGGTTGACAGAGAAGCGCGCCCCCGGCTCGGTTTTGCGGTAGTCCGTCATAAAGCGCAACGTGTGTTCAATAACCCACAGGTCGATACGCGATGCGAGACCAAACTCATGTGCTACCGGCAGAAACGCATCCGGGCCGATAAGCTCGCCGTCATCATCAAGCATCCGCAGCAGGATCTCGTGGTAGCCGTCACCGCGCACGCCGAGGATTGGCTGGGCCATCAGGCGGAACCGGTCCTCCTCCAGCGCCTGTTGCAGGCGGTTCATCATCTCCACCTTACCTTTCAGGCTGCGCTGTAAGTTGACCGACCCGCGATGCTGCAGGCTTTCAGGACGTTGGGTTTCAAGGGAGAGATCCGCCGTGGTGCTCAGCTCGCCCAGCAGCAGATAGAGATGCGCTACCGGCGAACGCACGTAGCAGTAGCTCATGCCGACCTGCGGCTGTAGCGGCATGCCATCCCAGGCGAAGCGGAACTGCTTGATGAGCTTATCCAGCTCGGCGATGCGCAGCGCATAGGACTCGGTATTTAGCCGGATAACAATGTCATACCCCGACAGATGGTATACACACTCATTGCGTTGCAGCTTCTGCGTTAGCCACTCGGACAGCATCTGCTTGTACTGGATGCGCAGCATAATACCGTAGTGCCTTCCCAGCAGCTCCAGATCGGGGATGCGTAAAAAGCAGAGCACCGACCACGGAGTATCCGCCAGCGCACGGTTGAGCGCCCGCAGGTTGGGCATATTGAGGACCGGGTCTAGCCACGCCAGGCGGCTCACCCGCTCATGCATCCGCCGCTGGCGCGTTGCCAGCATCGACATCCAGGCGATGATAAACGAGAACACCAGGTAGCTGGAGGAGAGGATCGTCAGCTGGATTTCGTAGCGCGGCGAGACCGGCGTATAACGGTAGAAGTAGTGAATGCTTACCATCATAAACGGCGTCCAGACGATAGACATCAGGCGGTAGCCATAGCGCATCGACCCCCATAGCATCACCGGCAGCAGCAGCGACAGCGTATAGTTAGTGGTGAAGATGCCGGTATTTTCATCCCACGGGGAGAGCATCAGCAGCATCAGCAGTGCAATGACGGCAAACCAGGCGACTACCTCCAGCCGGGTCACCTTGGGATCAAAATCCCGGCGCAGGCGGGAGATATAACCTTTTATGTGCCGCGGATGGTGAAACACTCTGATTAGCAGATAGCAGAACGGCACTCCTGTCAGACCGCTCACCAGCAGCGCCTGATAGTTAATCAGCGTTCGCAGGCTAAACGGCGTCACGCCGGTCAGGGCCAGATATTTGTCATACAGGCCAAGCCAGGTGATGGTATGGAAGATCAGCAGGAACAGCGTAGCCGGGCAGACGACCTGCCAGAACATACGCTGCGCGGTGAGCTGCGCATTGCCGTAGGAGACATTATGCCGTCGGGGGACGAAGATCCGGTAGCCGCCCCAGCTTACGATGATGGGCACCATAAAATGGACGATTTTGAGCAACGTCTCTGGGGCGCTGGTGTGCGGATAGTAGTGCCAGGCCAGTGAGAGAACGATGCCGGGCAGCGCTGCCCAGCCGTAGAAGAGCATCAGGCTTAACAGGAGCGATAGCGGCAGGTAATAGAGCACCATGCTGCCATCCGAGACCCAGGTAAAGGTATCGACCATGTGGGCAAGAGGCAGCAGCAGGAAAGGCAAGACCAGCGGCAACGCCCACCATTTAGCTTTATAGAGAGTATAAATTTTCGCGTAGCTCATCGATGTTCAGTGTTAAACCCGGCGTGCTGAAATCGATTTCAGGCGGGGTTCCAGGCTAACCATGAAGATTATAGCGTCGGTCAGACTGTGCTATTTGTGAAGAGTTTAGTACCGCAAAGAGGGCTGCAATTGACCAGGATCAAGCAACCATGTGCCTTACAAACATCACCATCTCTTCTTCGCACAATTTTTGTTAATAATTCATGCGCTTTACTATTATTTCATTATTATTGCTTTAGTAAATGCTTTCTTTGACGAAATTTTACATAACGGCCGATTGATCTGCGCTGCGCTCTGTGCATTAATACAGCAATCGCCCGCGCGTCGGGTTAACCCTTAGGAACCTCTTGTGAGCCAGTCACACAGTATGCGAAAACGACAGCGATTTGACAGTCGCATGACCCGTATCGTATTGCTTATCAGCTTTTTCTTCTTCTTCGGACGCTTCGTCTACTCCTCTATCGGTGCCTGGTACCATCATCAGGATAAAGCCCAGTCACAGCAGTCCTCTCTCTCCGTTGAGACGCCGGTAAATAAAACGCTAAATTAACTCGCTTTTCTTTTGCAGCATTTGAATGATTGCCCCTATGCCTCTGCTCAGGATCTTATCCTGACGGATGACTATTGCCAGCTGGCGCTGCAAAAGCGGATTCAGTGAACGCACATTTAGCGCCTTACGATCGTTTGGGTGAGCCACTGACATACGCGGAACAATGCTATATCCCAGCCCGGCACTCACCATGCGCTTGATTGCTTCAATACTGCCAAGCTGCATCACAGGTATCGTCGGTAGCCCGGCTGTTGCAAACCAGCCGTCGATAAGCGTGCGCGTACTGCTTCCGTTCTCAAAGGCGATTAGCGGCAGCGCATGTAGCACCTCGGGCGTTAACGATCCCGCCGGGTGCGGTTGCGCCAGCGCTTCGATAAAAACAAACTCTTCGTTCAGAAACGGCGTGATATCCAGCGTGCGCCCGCTGGCGGGTAACGTAACCAGCCCCAGATCGAGGCGATTTTCCTCTACGGCCTGGACAATGCTGGGCGTATTTCCGGTCGTAACGCCTACCTGCAGCAGCGGATAGTCTAGCCGCAGCCGCTGCAATAGCGGTGGCAAAAGGTGAATACACGCCGTCGCCCCCGTACCAAGCGTAATCGTGCCGCTGACTTCATGACTAAACGCGCTAACCGAACGTATTGCTTCGTCCACAGCCTGACCAATCCGCTCGCCGTGGGCCAGCAACGCTACGCCAGCGGCGGTCGCCTTAACGCCTCGCCCGGTTCGCTCGATCAACCGTGCCTGAAGAAACTGCTCAAGCTGGCGAATTTGCAGGCTTACCGCAGGTTGGGAGAGGCCAAGCACGTTTGCCGCGGCAGAAAAACTGCCCCGCTGTACAACCAGCCGAAAGGTCGCCAGATTTCCCAGGTTTAGCGTCGTCATGCAAAGTTTCTCTTATAGAGGTGATAAACGTTGAGGCCTGCCTGAACCATACCGCGCACGGTATGCTCAGGACAACTGCCTAACGGAATGAAAAATAATGACTTCGCGTGCGATACCTCGCTTTCTCCCTCTCTTCACTGGCTGCAATCAGCTGATTAACTGGGGTATATCGTTCTATATGCCCGGCACGTTTGCCCATGCCATCGCCCGCGATACCCACTGGACGCAGCCGCAGATCTATCTCGGCCTGACGCTGGCGATGCTGGTCATGGCGCTGATATCCCCCTTTGTCGCCAGGCTGCTGACCAGACTGGGCGGAAAGCATGTTGTAACTATTGGCACACTGCTGATAGCGCTAAGCTGTGCAGCCATGGCCTGCACGTACTCGCCTGCGGGCTGGTATAGCGCCTGGCTTATAATGGGTATCGGCATGCGCCTGTCGCTTTATGACGCGCTGTTTGCTGCACTCATCACGCTTTACGGACAGCACGCCCGACGCACGATTTCCCAGGTGACGCTGGCGGGCGGGCTGGCTTCCGCTGTTTTCTGGCCGCTCGGTGAGTCGCTGTTAGCCGTTATGAGCTGGCGTGAGGTGCTGCTGATCTACGCGCTGTTCGGCCTGCTCAGCGCCGCGCTGATCCGCCCGCTGCCCAACCGACCACTGACCATGGCCGCTGCCACTACGCCGACAATCTGCAATGTCCGAGACCGCCGCAGCGGCTGGCTGTTTGCCGCTTTTATTGCCCTCATCACCTTTGTCTCTAACGGTACATCGACACACTTGCCGGAATTTATCGCCAGCGCTGGGCTACCGGTTGCTGCGGGGATGCTGTGGGGAATCGGCCAAACGGGAGCGCGGTTTACGGAGGTCGTTGCGGGCGCACGTCTCACCCCGCTCAGGTTGACGCTGGTTACCGCTCTGGCCATGCCGCTCTGCTTCCTGCTCGGTCTGCGCGGATCGCTGTTTGCCAGCTCGGCCGCAGGGTTTGTGCTGGGGTACGGCGCGATCAATGGCCTGATGACGATTGTTAAAGCGACGCTGCCGCTTCAGCTGTTCGCCGCAGAGGATTATGCCCGGCGGACGGGCGTTCTGTTGATTCCGGCGCAGCTGATGGCTGCCGCATCGCCCTTTGCCTATGCATGGCTCGATCGGGCGCTGGGGATCCAGGGCGCACTGGCCTTCTCACTGGCGCTAACGGTGGTCATCGCCGCCCTGGCAATCGCCATCGTCATGTATCAAACGCTGCGCGCTTCGGGCATTATCAGTAAGTCACTGGAATAAAAATGATTAAAATAACAGGAGATAAAATGCAACTGCACTCTGAACGACTCATTCTGCGCCAGGTAAGGCCTTCCGATCTCAACGATCTGTTTCGTATCTACGGCGACCCGGCGACAAATCAATTTAATCCGGCCGGGCCGCATCCGGATATCGATCATTCCCGCACTGTGTTGAACGGCTGGCTTGAGCACTGGCAGACCCACGGGTTCGGCAACTGGGCTGTCTCCCGAATCGACAAACCTGATGAGATCGTTGGCTTCGGTGGAATACGCATCGTGCAATACGACACGTTCGCGATCAACAATCTGGGCTATCGCCTGGCGGTAGAGGCGTGGGGACAGGGTTTCGCCACCGAGTTCGCCAGTACAGCGCTGCACTACGGTTTCGATACGTTAAACCTTGATGAGGTTTCGGCAGTGGTGAGGAAAAATCATACCGCGTCACAAAAGGTGTTAACCAAGTGCGGACTGGCGTTTGTCAGGGAGATCCACGATGTAAAAGACGCCCCGCCCAGCCTGCTCTATACGTTGACGCGGAACCGTTACAGATGCGACGATTAGTAACGTGATATGGAAACCTCTTCGGGCTATTCAGTTTAATGGGCATGTATCGCGAAACTAACTGGGCTTCGACGACGCTTTTTCCTTATGAAAATCCGCTATGCGTGTTCTTACGATTACCAAGAAATCTGCTGGCGTTGTCCCCCAGTTCTCTGGCACAAACGTCCGCTGATAACGTTCTCTGAAATCAGAGTCTAGATCGTCGCATTCGCGCAGAAACAGATCGATGTCGTCGATAACGGCATGCTGCATACCTTTATGTGAGGCTGACAGAAAGGCATCTATCTTTGGCTCAATGTCTTCACTGTCAGCGAACAGATCGTAATCCTGCCCAAAGTAGATACCGATCAGGTCATCCAGCGCACTGATATTGATTCTGTCCATCGTTGGAGCTCCGGAAAAGCGGTTAAAATGCTATCGTCTGTGTTCACCTCTGGCCATCCCTAATAAATAACTCGTAATGTAACCAATGGCAAATGACCCGACAAAACCCGCGACCTTCATGGCAATATTATCGAAAACAAACAGAGAATAAAGAGCCATAAAACTCATCGCTACTGTTATAGTTCCCTCTAACGCATGGGCAAGGAACCAAACAAGTGTTTTACCTAGCCAACTTACAAATTTCATTATTAATCCTTTTACACACCTCTGGATGATTAGTGATAAATTCAAGATATGGTTTAAGCTGCTCTTCAACTACAAAGTATATCATATCAAGACCTTCACGCTGTACTTTCCAGTAAATGTAGGGATAATGGTGCTTCATCCTACGGCTCGCTAATGCTGCTTCTTCAATTAACCCCTGCCACATCCCGGCACTGACAGTGAAGCTAGCCCCAAACCTATATAATGCTTCCCATGCATAGGAACCTCTTGCATATTTTATGATTGCTGCTGAAATCACTTGAGATGTTAGAATTTGCGCGCCAACTCTGCCACCTAATTTACCAGCATCATATCCAATCTGGTTAAGAACGACTTCTTTACCCTGCGAATCAAGTTTATTATAGAATTCTGTGATAACAATAGTAATCAGCCTGCGGATTGGCTCTTCATTTTTAGCTAATGCTCTAATTACCTTGTAAAAACGCTCATTCTCTTTTTCATTACGTAACTTTCGGTCATAGCCTAATGAACCCGTGCTGATGTAGGTACGCCTTACACCGTAGTAGAAGCTGTTAGGCATTCCTTTAATAGTATTCCAGATACCTTCTGCGATTTTTGATACATCCATGGTCACAATCTTTAGCTGCTCATCTAAGGTCAATGTTAACTAAAAAACATTTTAAATTACAAAAACCATCATCAAAGATGGACAATACCCAACCTATTGAAAAAAAATTTATTTTCCTAGTGAAAACTTTTAATTACAATTTACCCCACCGTTAAAAGCTGGATATAGTTCTCTATTTGCTTATTAATTCGATAAAAGACAGCATGGATTGAACACAGTTCCACTCTCTCAATTCAACTCATCAATGATACAAAAAACAGATGATTTAATTTAAAATCATTTACCACAAAAATACAATCAAGCATCCTAACAAAGGATTGAGTAATGAAAAAAAGCAGTATCTTAATCATCATCATAGCAGTTTTAGACCTGGGGTTTTTCTTTGTTAATAAACCTGCATCCGTTGAAGTGATGGCAGTAGACAAAACCCCAAACACGGTATTGATTGCGGTGAAGAGACTCCCCTACTCTACTAAAAGCAAACTGAGCTGGTGGCTTGATAACAAAAGCCATTTGATATTACAGCATAAACTTGATTTCACCACGCCTAATGAGCAGCCTAGCGTCTACATCTATGACTTTGGCGATGGCTTTAAAAAAGAAGAGTTGAAGGACAGGATATGCTTTAACAGCGTATCGCCGCCCAATAACTGCATTGATAAAAACATCGCTATGGTTATCTCTCAACTCAGGAATGGTGAGACAAAGCTGGCCATTGATGATGATGTTTTCATTCAGGATAAAAACGGCAAGATAGCAAAACAAAGCCCGCAATAAAGCCAGCTTGAAATATTTATCGAATAACCACACTAAGAAATGGTTTGCCTCACTATATTATCAATTAACCGCTCAATCCCCTATAAAAAGAGGAATCCAGACAGACCAAAATTAAAACACCATGAAAAAAGCCATGCAGAAACCGGCTTTGCCTCTCTCGAAACCATGGTTGCAGGAAGTTGCAGCTCCAGAATCACCGCTCCATCAGCCCCCATCACGAGCAACTTGGGCCAGTAGCTCCACCGCGTATAAGGGCTCAGCCGGGAAAACACTGCCCTTACCATGTGCCTTGCTCGACCGGATAGTTAGAATCTTGATTGAAATTGAGCAGATTGACTCATCGTTTTATTTGCATAAACATGAGTAGAATTTCGAAGTGTTTGGGCCAGGACTTGGAAGTTTCGAATGAACCAAGAGCCAAACATACTGGGGTACAGAAGCGACCTTTTATGTAGAGGAAGAGCATAACGATGAATGAATATTCGGAAAGCTGGCGGCACTTGAAGGCATTGTTGGCGGGTTATACGAGAAGGGGTTCAGAAGTCAACGCGCCGTCATATGAGGAGCAACGCCATGCCAAGGCATTATCCATTTTCCTCAATAATGCCAAACTTGCAACCCCTGAACTCAATCGTGAAACGGTAGAGGCTGTTCTTAGCGGTCAGCTCCAATGGCCGCGGAACGGAGGAAAGCCATATCCCGGCACCGACATTCCCCTTTCCCGATTCGAAGAGTTGGGGTTGGTGTCGTTTTATGCAGGTTGGTGTGCTACCCACGCAAATTCCGTTAACGATGAGAAGGGCATCGACCCGACTCTGATCCCGGTGATCCAGGCAATTGAGCATCTGAAGGATATCCAATGGGGTAGGAACGGGTTCATCCAGCCTCATTACGCCTGTGACGAAGGTGACTTAAAACAATGCCTACAAGCAGAGTTTGGTAATCACCTTTCCGTAGAGCAACTCTTGCCCAAGCTTAAACTAGAAGGTGGCACATTCAAATTAAATCCCGGCAATCAGAATTTCAGCTCTGAGATAAGCACTCAGTTATGGGGAGATTTGCGACGTAATCATACCCCAGAGGAGACGTTCAACCGCTGGATGATGTATTTTTGCGTAAATTGCGAATGGGCAATGCCCGTAATTTTTGATCGTAACCAGTACAAAGAGCGCGAAGAATTTCACGACCTGCTGCTTAAATTTCTGTCTGAAGACCCAGCATTAGCTACGAGCATGGATTGCTACATCAGGCAATCCATCAATGAAATTGATTTTTCAGGTCGCATTCGGCCTACGCAAACTTACCACAACATTGTCATTGATGCGAATGATGGACGATCAGAGTCAACTATATCGGAAGAGGAACTTCCGATGCCCACTTTAGGCTCGCTTGAAGAGGTTTATCCTACGCCATTTAGCGAAGCCTCAAGCGCACTAGAATTCGTTAAGCTCTTTGACGGCATGCCGTTACGAGCGCGGGAGATCTTCTATAGCTGGTTGGTTTCAACTGCAGTAGAGACCAGTATACGCATTGACATTGCGCATCTCGCCTCTTCAGGATTCGTAGAGAAGCTGGTAGATTTGGCAAATACTCATCGGCCGGTTTTGAAGTATTTGCTTTACGTCATTCTGCCCAATTATGATCTTCCCAATTACATGACCCTACTGCTGGCTAGAAAAGAGACTAGTGATGTCGCATTCTTCCATCTGGCAAACCAAAGATTTGAGCATTTCCGCAACCAGGATATTGCTTATCTTAAAAATCTTGGAGACGGGTATCAGAAACTGCTGTGTCGCGAATATGTAAAAGCTATTCAGGATGAGCCAGATTTTATATCTCGTTTAATTGCAGTACTAAAGGTTCTCGGTAAGCAGTGCGCATTCCGCTCACCTGACTTTTTCAAAGGATTTGAATATCGCCTTTTACTCACGCTATTGGACTCACTAAAAGATCAGCAGGTCTTCGAACTTGCACAGACAATTGCAGGATTTAGTGTCGTGGCCGAAAAATCCTCTCACGAACAAACGCGTCAACACTTCAGATATTTTTTAGGGTTCTGGCTAATTGATCGTTTAGAGCGCACTGGCATAGATCCTACAGAGGCAATCTGTGAATCGATTCGCGATTACTTGCGTGCGCAGTACAAAGCGGAATTTTTTGCCAACTTAACAGGATTACGAAGCCTCGAAGCGAGTTCATTCTTTGGGACACTCTCATGGAAACAGCTTTTCGCTGGAGTAGGCCAAGACTTCATGCTAGATCTTTCCAGCCTCTGTAATGAATGGGCGCAAAAACTTGCCCATGAGAATCAAGGCTCATACGGAGTCGCTTTAGCGGTTGGCCATTATCTACAGATACTGATCATCGCAGGACAAGCAATATCGGAAGCCAGCGCACAAAAGACTATAGCGACTAGAGTTCAAGAAATCATTCGACTTTGTGGGTTTAAAAACCGCGAAAAATATACCCGAATCTTTGAGGGACTGGGAAGCGACAGGTTCGATCTCTGGCAACAGGTATGTACCTACTCTAACTCATTTACAGATGAGCTATATAACGATTTCATCATTAGGTGCGCCCCCTTCATCCCCCTGAACCTTCTGTTTGTGCTGTTGGAAAGCACGTCAGTCATCGCCCGAGAACAACTGTTACATAAAGCGATCGATAAGTACCACACCGATTCAGACAAGGAACTGGGTCTGCGCGGAATGGAAGACGCTTTCACCTCAGCTTTTAATGCTGGCCGCACGGAAATCGCATCACGGATGCTTTCATCAGCAAAGAAAATGCTCGCTGAGGATCGATTTGCAAACACTACACACAGAAATGCCATTCGCGTTAGCAAAATTTGGCAGAGCTACGAATATAAGTACCAGCTCCTTGAACTTTATGAACACCATCGGCAAGAACCAGCTCGCTTTGAAAAGTCTGCGAACGAGCTTTCAATTCCTCACAAACAGCGCTCCTTGCAATCCCAGTCAGATGACAGGCCACATTATAACGAGTGTCTATATTTCAGAAGACAACTGATCGCGACTGCTTTCTGCGATACGGATCCAGCCAGGACTGTGCTCTTAATGGAGCAGCTGTATAAGGAAACTAGGCGCGAGCACCATGGGTTTGTTCTGCTCTATGGGCACGTCAAGCTGTTTGGCATCGACCAGAATAAGCTCAAGCTCAAAAGCGCTTTGACCACTTTCCTGTCAGGGGCGGGAAGAGAGCAGCCCGATCGTATGTATGAATATTGGGTTAGAACCGTGTTAGAGGCATACCAACTCAGTAGAGCGGCAGATATCGATCGCTTTTGGGCGCAGCTCAGCCCTGAACAACAAGGACGCAGACTCATCTTTACCCCCTACTGTAGGGCGCTTTTAGACCGTCGGGACTCTTATACAGTTAAGAAAATTTTGGCTCGCTATAAGGAAATCAATCACGCGACAATGGATGAGCTTGAGATTGATGACCTGATATCCGAGCTAGCCAAAATTGAGAAGGATGCTCCTTCGGCGAAGGATTTCTTATCGATCATGGCCGAGAGTTCCCAACGAACGGTTGTGCAACTGCAAAAACATTACAACCAAATAATAGCAAAAGACTTTGAAGCCTACGTGGAGGTAGTCAAGCCAGATCTTGAACCCTATGAATATCTCAGAGATGCCATGCTAGCAGTTGCGGGCGAACTCGTCCTTCGCAAGCGTAACCTCCAAAAAGGTTACAAAGATGAAAAAGGCAATGTCAGTTTTAAAGGTATGACGCTGGAGGATTGGGTCAACGATTGGTTTGTATCGTTGTTCGATCAACGAATGTCGCATGCCAAAATATCGCTGCGCGATCAAAAACGGGGCGGGCATTCAGCGTCAGGTAAAAGTCCTGGTGAGATAGACGGTTTCATTACTTCAAGTGACAACACTCGAATAGGGATTTTTGAAGCATTTCGTCTTATCTTTCTCGACACTACAACAATCAAGGCACATCTAAATAAGATAGCAGGATATGACGGTGAGTCTCTCAATCCTGTTTTTATAGTCGGATATTGCGACGTTAAAAATTTTCCCAAGCTTGTAGATAACTATAAATCGTATGTTTCGATTCAGGAATACAAGGGGTATAAAACTATTGAGGGTACTCCTAGCAGATTGGAAACATTTCATGATGTGGATCATACTTGGTTGGGAAGCGAGATCCGCTACAGGGGGCATAAAGAAGTAGTCTTCTACCACCTTCTGATCAATCTGCACCTCTCACCTCCAGCTGTAACAACTGATAGTGATGAATAAACCCAAACTGATACGTAGCGAACGAATTTGTCCTCCCCTAATAATGCGAACATCTCCCTCAGCGAGGTTCTGGTTTTAAATTGCTAAGGGATGAGGCCGCTAACTTAGCCTATCGATCTAAGAGAGGAACGAAAAGGCTCGGAGAGCAAAGTCGTCAAATGTTTCCCCCTCTCTCTTGTTTGAAGACAGAAAACTTGGAGAGGGAGCGGGACTACTCTGGTCTTCAATCTCACCGATACGATCCTCTATGGGTGAAACGGCGCTATTTAAAACAGCAGCCGGCACACCGAAACGCGGCGCGAATCTTTTAAGGGCACCTATACGATCCGACAAGGATGACTCGCTATCATCTCCGCTGATGCGACTGGTGTTATCCTCGAACTCTTCGAGCACAGCCGTCTGCAAGGCATAGGCGATGTAGGCGGGAAGCACTTGCGCTGCATCTACCACATCAACAAACGTAGATAGGATATCACTTGAATTACAGCGTATCGTGTCCGTGATCGCCTTTTCAAAAGGCTCCAGTAATTCATCTTGGTAAATAAATGGCTGCCCACATGCCTTTTCGCTTACCCGATAAAACAAGTCGATCAGGACTTTTCCATTTGACTATGTATCAAACCCTTGCAGTGGATTGCGGGAAATTGTCATGTTGCTACCAGCAAATCTCCGTTTGCTTGTAAGTTGCCACCAAATCCTCAGCGTCAGTAGCCGCTTAGAGTGTGCCGCGTCGTTGTATTTAATTTGCTTTGTTGATTCCAAATCTAACAAATTGACCTTGAATACCAACAGCAATACTATACATCTTCGCCTCTAAGACGGACATTCCAACTAAATTAGATTAACACCGTATATCATCCACTAGAACACTACTATATTTACTTATATGCTATGTATCACCAACTCCCAACGTGGTAGCGCCTTTATTTAAATGGTATAGAAATATAATCAAACACACAGTATCAGCACCAAGACCTTCTAGCTTTTCATTGACTTTGGACATTGCCCCACGGTTATTCCCATCTTCTTGGTGGAAGCGGTGAAGGATATCCAAAATAATTAACCTTTTTACCTTTTGAAATCTCATTGATCAAGTCACTCTAACTTGACGTGAAAATATCTGGAAACTTTCCCACCAAAGATTTAAATAGTAATTTATCTGTTACAAGCTGCTGCTGAAGTGCTGTCAGATATTGTTCCAAAGGATATAAACGATAGTGATGGATAGTTGCAGAGCCCTCCACAGGTAGATAGGCTACTAACCCAGTTGGATATTAACCAAAGTTTGAAAGGTCTACATTGCAAGTCATCTGCACAGCCAGTTGTAATGCCTGCATTGATTCTCCAACATCTCCCGGAGAGACAATCGCTCCGACAGTACTAGCGGCAACATTAGGCAAAACGTAATCAATTGGTTTTGGCTTAGCTTCTAACGGTTCCATTGTATTCAATGACATTATAGTTACCTACCTAAAAAATACCGGGTCTAGCCGCTTTAAACATTGCCGATTTACGATCCGCAACTCACTGTTCTACTTCAGAAAGTTGCCATTCAACATTTCGGTTGATAAGTGCTATACGGCAAGGAAATTCGCTTCGTTGCTCTAGGTTATAAATAGTCCGGACTAATAATGAGATCGTTTTCAGAAGTGTTTTTATATTAATAAGCGTGCTATTTGCCTTTTATTGCATTTATCCTCCTCCAATTTCCAATCAGGCCCATACAATGCCAAACATTACCACTTCTTAAAAGCTATTCATTGGCTAAAATAGTTGACATGGAAATTATTATTAGGGAAGGTGCGACCCTAAAGTCGCAGCAGCAATAAAAACATTTGTAGAACACGGCTCTTCGTATTCCATAGCTTCACGGAGGTCCAATACTGCGTCTGGTTCAGAAAGTGATTAATCCTTTAGTAACAGCTTATATAAATTCCCTACTACTAAGCCATAAAAACTACATATATGGGGCAGACATAGGATTTAGTGAACTAATCAAAAAAGGAGTTTTTAATGTCGTAGCACAGGCACAAAAACTCCTTTTTCGTAATTTCATCCTGGTTTTAGATCGTCAAACTTCTTTTGATAAATGCCTTAGTGCTACGATTTAATCTCTTATTGAGTCAGTTAGTGAGTGTGCATCCAAGCGTCCGAATAAATCCTCACCTTAAAAAAGCACCTATAAACTCTCAGTGTAAACTCGGTTTTTGCGAGTTCTTCGGTAACCAGACTGAATATTCTCAATTTATTAGAGAGGTAACAGAATATGCGGCTAACGATATTGATTTTCCTGATCATGAAAAATTGGTCCTAAGCCATCCATATTGTTCAAACCATAGGCTTAGACTGGCCGATGACCAATGGAATATCAAGTACAGACAAGGAAAGCGTTTTTACAAACAGTATAATAAAGAACTAATAAGACTGAGGCGACAATACGGTAAACTAAATAAAGCCAATGCAAGCTCAAGGAATCAATTAATTGACGACTATATCTCTGCGTAGATACTCGGCAAAATGTTAGCATCGATAGATATAGGTGAACTTAGAGATATTGCACGACGTATGACTGACTCTAAATTTTCTGATACAAAGAAAAAATAATTTTACTAAAACACCAAAGCTTTAATCAATCTGAAATCATACCGTTGCTTACAAACCAGCATCATATGCCCCTGACATGTCAGGCAGTTACAAAGGCTTTAGCTTATGTGCATAATAAACTCCACATTCGAATTAATAATTTTCGACCTTGCACAAAATTATAATAGTTAATTATAAATGGTATTGGAATAATTTCAAGCTCACCATATAGAAACAATAAAAATAAAACAAAAAAATAACTTACCATAAGTGATTTTATGTTGTAAAATTAAAATCCCAATCTTAACAAAACATAATGTTTAAAGGGGTAATACATGCAGTTAGATTCTAAAGAAGCTGTGCGTTTAGGTTACGTTAGAGATAAAGTAGGGAATTTACTGAACTCTGCAGATTATAATAAAGTTTCAAGTATCGACATCACAATTGGTGAGGTATTGTATAAAGATAAAGATGGAAATATTACTTCAGGGAAACATACAATTATCAGGCCCCAAGAGTCATTAGTCATTATCTCAAATGAAATAATCCATGTCCCGTCAGATTGTGTCGCTTATGTTTTTTTAAAGAATAATTTAAGCCAACAAGGTATTTTAGCTTTAAATACAGGAATAATTGATGCTGATTATGTTGGCCCCATATCCACAGTTATTATAAATTTTTCAAATGTAAATGCAGATATCCCTTCAGGGATAACAAAAAATGAAAAGGATTTTTTTAGAGTGGTGTTTCATAAAATTGATTCTACAACCACAGCCTCACTTTCTCCTCTTGCACTACCAAATGTTAATTTCTCACAACAAGACTATGAGGATTATAAAAATAAAAAAATAAACTCTCTTAAAAACTTACCAAAAACATTTTTAGAACCATCTTTCTTAAAGCAAAAAATTCAAGACGAACTCTTTAGCAAATTGTCAGATTTTTCAATGATAAGAATTGGCCTTGTAATTGGTGCACTTGGATTATGTTTTACAATATTGCCGATGGCAAAAGATTATTTTTTTAATTGGCAATTTGATATCAAAGATGCCATTATATCACAAAAAGAGAATCAAATTAAAATTGACAATCTCGAAAAAGACATAGATAAATTAAAAGAACAATTACATGCATTAGAGCTGATGCCGAATAATAGGGATAAGCGCAGATAGGTCAGGTTTTTTTTGCTCTACAGAAAAGGTTGATACATCAACAAGCTCTTTTTGGGCATTGAAAGCGATAGATGTACCAACCTCTCTTGCTAAATGAACATCATTTTTCCCATCGCCAATAAAAATACATTCATTCAAACTCACTGAATACTCTTCAGCTAGATGCGTCATAAATACTAACTTACCATTTTCATCAGTAGGTAATAAATTGAAATGTTTCACATTTCCATTCTTATCGAAAAAGTATTCACAGGCACTATAAGCATGATCAATATATAATCTTACTTGTGCTAAATCTGCCAGATGCTTAAAACCGCCAGAGATAAGAGCAGTAACAATATTTTCACTTCTAAGGAAATTAAAAAGATCATCGGCCCCCGCGTGAAATTTAGATGCGGAAATCACCTTGTTTAAATGGTGCTTTTTCATCCCATGCTTTATATGTATTTTGATGGTATCTCTCATCCATTCAGTGTAACTTTTATATTTATTCTGTAGCCATAAATCTTTAGTGTATTCTTCTTCTAAGTAACATTCTTCGCTAATTTCTTTCGCTAGAGCTGTCCATGCGCTTGGAGCAACCTTCCCATTATCGAGAGAAACATTTTTCTCTAAAATTGTGCCTTCCATATCAATAAAGCAAATAATCATTATTAACCCTTAAATTTAACCGAAAACTTCAATGCGTAAACATTAATGACTTCGGTTCATTTTAGCAAAAAGATAAGATTTTACGTCATTTTTTTAATGAGCTAAAGATAGGAAATATCTTGAAATCTCTCTCGTATTTCTCACAATGATTATTTTTGAATGTGACATTAGTAAAAATTGCCACTACTTACACCTCTTCCTACAAACTATTTCGAGGTACATCATAGAAGCCAACTTTAACCTATTGATTATAAATTACTTATCCGTACAAATCATATTCGCCCCATCTTGTAGCATCTCAGTCCTCTGCTCACGATATTCAGCCTTGTTATAAGCAGCTCGAACTCCCTTTTGTTCATAGGCAAGGCACTTCTCGATCCAGTCAATATTGTACCCGGCCTCATGTAGTAAGGTGCTGGCTGTACGCTGTACGCCGTAAGTCATGAGGACCAAACTTGGGCAATTACTGCCCTTCTTTCGGTGCAGGCCATACGTCAGTGTCAAAACCCGATTTAAAGTAGCGCTACTCATTGGCGCATCGGAATCGTAGCGCGAAGGAAGAATAAAATCAGAGCTACCGGTGAAGGTTTTGAGAGCAATCAAAATATCCATTGCCTGTCGGGGAAGAAAAACCAAATGTGGATTACGTCGTTTCATCCTCTCCTTTAGTATCGTCTATACAGTTTCACTAAAACTGATCTCGGTCCAGGTTGCGTTAGTAAGCTCACTTTTACATACCGTCGTTAACAGCAAAAGTTTATCCGCAGCTCTGATTGATGGCGTCGTTCCCACCCGCTGCATATACCGATACATTAGACCGATTTCACCTGGCGTCAATGCCCTGTCACGAGGCTCAAACTTCGATATGCTTGCAGACCGTACCCGATCAGCTGGATTATCTACCTTCTGACCGCGCTCAATAGCCTAGCGATAGACTTGCAATACAATCTCTCTGGCGTGTACAGCTGTCGCCGGTGCCCCTCTCTCGACAATGTTATCGGTTAATGCGCGTAAGTCTTCATGTATAATCTCGGTCAATTTCTGCTGCGCAAATTTTGACTTCAACTCCCTTTGATATACCTAACGCCGCATATCACACGTCGATTCAGCCATTTGATAACCGCGTAACCATTTCTCAGCCCACGCATCAAAAGTCTCCGCATCTTTGATACGCGCTTTATCTCTGGCTTTTTCCCTAGCAGGCGATTTTCCACTGGCAACCATTTTTTTAGCTTCATTGAGCCGTTCACGCGCTTCTGCAAGCGTGATCCCTCCAACACCATAGCAGCCAAAAGTAACAGTCTCCTGTCTTCCGTTTATTGAATAGTTATAACGAAATGAGATCGTTCCAGCCGGAGTGACCGCAACATACAGCCCATCACGGTCATTAACTTTATAGAGTTTATCCTTCGGCTTAAGGTGACGCAGCCTAGTGTCAGTCAACATGGTTTATTGTTTTCCTATATAAATTAATACCATGTTGCAAGAATCTCAGAAAAGTCACTTAACTATCTGTTTTTAATCAAGTTATAAAAAATTAATACCATAACTAAACCGAAATTTATCACATGGTACTTTTTCAAACCTGAATTCGAAACCAGAGAGTACCATCAAAAATTCCATCGAAAAAACCGTGCTTCCCGTTGCTAACAGCTGCCAAAAGTGCCAGACACAAAAGCAAAAAAGCCCGCAATTACGCGGGCTTAGAAGTACTTTACTGCGTTTACGTGCAGGCTGTTGCCAGACGAGAAATCATTCCCACTCAATCGTAGCCGGTGGTTTCCCGCTGATATCATAGACCACACGGGATATCCCATTGACTTCATTGATGATCCTGTTCGACACACGGCCGAGGAAGTCGTACGGCAGGTGCGCCCAGTGTGCAGTCATAAAGTCGATGGTCTCAACCGCACGCAAGGAGACAACCCAGTCGTACTTACGACCATCGCCCATCACGCCGACGGAGCGTACCGGCAGGAACACGGTGAACGCCTGGCTGACTTTGTTATACAGGTCAGCTTTACGCAGCTCTTCAATGAAGATAGCGTCAGCGCGACGCAGCAGGTCGCAGTACTCTTTCTTCACTTCGCCCAGCACGCGCACGCCCAAGCCCGGCCCCGGGAACGGGTGACGGTAGAGCATGTCGTACGGCAGGCCCAGCTCAAGGCCAATCTTACGCACTTCGTCTTTGAACAGCTCACGCAGCGGTTCAACCAGACCCATCTTCATCTCTTTCGGCAGGCCGCCCACGTTGTGGTGAGATTTGATGACGTGTGCTTTACCAGTCGCAGACGCAGCGGACTCGATAACGTCAGGGTAGATCGTGCCCTGCGCCAGCCACTTAACGTCTTCCAGCTTCAGCGCCTGCTCATCAAACACTTCAACAAAGACGCGACCGATGATTTTACGTTTCGCTTCCGGATCGTTTTCACCCGCCAGCGCGTTAAGGAAACGCTGCTCGCCTTCAACGTGAACAATGTTCAGGCCGAAGTGGTCGCCGAACATATCCATCACCTGCTCGGCTTCGTTCAGGCGCAGCAGGCCGTTATCGACGAATACGCAAGTCAGACGCTCGCCAATGGCGCGGTGCAGCAGCATCGCAGTCACGGAGGAGTCCACGCCGCCGGAGAGGCCAAGGATCACCTTGTCATTACCAACCTGCTGGCGGATACGCTCAACGGCGTCGTCAATGATCTTAGCCGGGGTCCAGAGGGCTTCACACTCGCAGATGTCGCGCACGAAACGCTCCAGCATACGCAGGCCTTGGCGGGTGTGGGTCACTTCCGGGTGGAACTGTACGCCGTAGAAGCGCTTCTCTTCGTTAGCCATAATGGCGAACGGACAGGTCTCGGTGCTGGCAACGGTAACGAAGCCTTCCGGGATAGCGGTAACTTTGTCGCCGTGGCTCATCCACACGTCCAGCAGCGGGTTGCCCTCTGCGCTCAGGGAGTCCTCAATACCGCGCACCAGCGCGCTCTGAGTCTTCACTTCAACCTGAGCATAGCCAAACTCACGCTCGTTGGAGCCTTCAACGTGGCCGCCAAGCTGCATCGCCATCGTTTGCATACCGTAGCAAACGCCGAATACCGGTACGCCTGCTTCAAATACATACTGCGGCGCGCGCGGGCTGTTGTTTTCAGTGGTGCTCTCCGGGCCGCCGGACAGGATGATCCCGTTCGGGTTGAACTCACGGATTTGAGCTTCGGTGACGTCCCAGGCCCACAGCTCACAGTAGACGCCCAGCTCACGCACGCGGCGGGCAACAAGCTGGGTATACTGCGAACCAAAGTCGAGGATAAGAATGCGATGCTTATGAATATTGTCGGTCATTGACGATTGTTCCGAGGCAGAAGCAGATAGAGAAAATAAGTGCCGGGCAGCGTTACGCCCACCCGGCCTACAAATTAAATCAGGAACCCATGCGGTAGTTCGGGGACTCTTTAGTGATGGTCACGTCGTGAACGTGGCTCTCCTGAATGCCCGCCCCGCTGATGCGTACAAATTCAGCCTGCGTACGCAGCGCGTCGATAGTACCACAGCCGGTCAGACCCATACAGGAGCGCAGGCCGCCCATCTGCTGGTGAATGATCTCTTTCAGGTAGCCTTTGTACGCTACGCGGCCTTCGATACCTTCCGGCACCAGTTTGTCAGCAGCGTTATCGGTCTGGAAGTAGCGATCGGAGGAGCCTTTGGACATCGCGCCCAGCGAGCCCATACCGCGATAGGATTTGTAAGAGCGGCCCTGGAAGAGTTCGATCTCGCCCGGAGACTCTTCGGTACCGGCCAGCATAGAGCCCACCATCACCGCCGCTGCGCCTGCGGCAATCGCTTTAGCGATATCGCCGGAGAAACGGATGCCGCCGTCGGCGATAACCGGAATGCCGGTGCCTTCGAGAGCTTCAACCGCGTCGGAGACGGCGGTGATCTGCGGAACACCCACGCCGGTCACGATACGGGTAGTACAGATAGAGCCAGGGCCGATACCCACTTTTACCGCGCTGACGCCAGCGTCGGCCAGGGCACGTGCGCCTGCGCCGGTCGCAACGTTGCCGCCGATGATCTGCAGGTCAGGATATTTCGCACGGGTCTCACGAATACGCTGCAGTACGCCTTCGGAGTGGCCGTGAGAGGAGTCAATCAGCAGCACGTCAACGCCAGCGGCAACCAGCGCATCGACGCGCTCTTCGTTGCCCGCGCCCGCGCCTACCGCAGCGCCCACGCGCAGACGTCCATGCTCGTCTTTACAGGCGTTCGGTTTACGTTCGGCTTTCTGGAAATCTTTTACGGTGATCATGCCGCGCAGATGGAAGCTATCGTCTACGACCAGCGCCTTCTCAACGCGTTTTTCATGCATTTTAGCCAGCACGACGTCACGGGTTTCGCCTTCGCGCACGGTAACCAGGCGCTCTTTCGGCGTCATGTACACGCTTACCGGCTGGTTCAGGTCAGTCACGAAACGCACGTCACGACCGGTAATAATACCGACCAGCTCATAGTCTTCCGTCACTACCGGGTAACCGGCAAAGCCGTTACGCTCGGTCAGCGCTTTCACTTCGTGCAGGGTGGTGGTTGGCAGCACGGTCTGTGGATCGGATACGATGCCGGACTCATGTTTCTTCACGCGGCGTACTTCTTCCGCCTGACGCTCAATGGACATGTTTTTATGGATAAAACCGATGCCACCTTCCTGCGCCAGGGCGATAGCCAAGCGTGCTTCCGTCACGGTGTCCATTGCTGCTGAGAGCATAGGAATATTCAGGCGAATGGTTTTGGTTAACTGGGTGCTGAGGTCGGCAGTATTCGGCAGAACGGTAGAATGAGCGGGAACGAGGAGGACGTCGTCAAACGTCAGGGCTTCTTTAGCGATACGTAGCATGGGCAATATCTCTGACCGGGTGGTTAAATATTGCCGTGGCATTATACAGAGCGTAACCGATTGCATCTACACTTTTTTGGAAAAATAGTTGCGATTGCGGCCCATCGGGTTACTATCGATTAATTAACCTTCTGATTTAAAATTTGATCTGGCTCACATGTCATCGATGCAATCCCCCGCAATTTTTACCGTTAGCCGCCTGAATCAGACGGTGCGCCTGCTGCTGGAAAGAGAAGTTGGCCAGGTCTGGATCAGCGGTGAGATCTCAAACTTTACCCAGCCTGCCTCCGGTCACTGGTACTTCACGCTGAAGGATGACACCGCCCAGGTTCGCTGTGCAATGTTCCGTAACAGCAACCGTCGGGTGACCTTTCGTCCCCAACATGGACAGCAGGTTCTGGTCCGCGCCAGCATTACGCTCTACGAGCCGCGCGGCGAGTACCAGATCATCGTCGAAAGCATGCAGCCCGCAGGGGAAGGCCTGCTCCAGCAGAAGTACGAGCAGCTCAAGGCGAAGCTGGCGGCAGAGGGACTGTTCGATCAGCTGAGCAAGCAGCCGCTTCCCTCCCCCGCCCACTGCGTAGGGGTGATCACCTCGAAAACCGGGGCCGCGCTGCACGATATTCTGCACGTGCTTAAGCGTCGCGATCCCTCCCTGCCGGTGGTGATCTACCCGACCGCCGTTCAGGGCGAAGATGCCCCGGGGCAGATCGTTCGCGCCATTGCGCTGGCGAACAGCCGCAAGGAGTGTGACGTGCTGATCGTCGGGCGCGGCGGCGGCTCGCTGGAAGACCTCTGGAGCTTCAACGACGAGCGCGTAGCGCGAGCAATTTTCGCCAGCCAGATCCCTATCGTCAGCGCCGTCGGCCATGAAACCGATGTTACCATCGCCGACTTTGTAGCCGACCTGCGTGCGCCGACCCCGTCCGCCGCCGCAGAGATGGTCAGCCGCAACCAGCTTGAACTCCTGCGTCAGCTGCAAAGCGGCCAGCAGCGGTTGGAGATGGCGATGGATTACTACCTCGCTAACCGCACCCGTCGCTTTACTCAGCTGGAGCACCGCCTGCAACAGCAGCACCCGCAGCTGCGTCTAGCGCGTCAGCAAACCGTGCTTGAGCGACTGCGCCAGCGGATGACCTACGCGATGGATAATCAGCTTAAGCGTTCAGGTCAGCGCCAGCAGCGGATGACCCAGCGGCTAAATCAGCACTCTCCCCAGCCGCGTATTCACCGCGCTCAGAACCGGGTGCAGCAGTTAGAGTACCGTCTGGCCCAGCTAATGAGCGCCAGGCTTAGCGCCACCCGGGAACGCTTCGGCAACGCCATGACCCATCTTGACGCCGTGAGCCCACTGGCTACCCTGGCACGCGGCTACAGCGTGACCACCGCAACGGATGGCAACGTGCTGAAGCAGACCAAACAGGTAAAAGCCGGGGATGTGCTTACCACCCGCCTGGTTGATGGCTGGGTGGAGAGTGAAGTGAAGGGCGTGACCGCCGCTAAAAAAACGCGGGCACGTAAAAAAGCCTGACGCTAGTTCGCCTGATGATCTCTGTCAGGCGTAACGGCAAGCATTATCCATGACAGGCCGGAAAAAACAGCCAGTGCGCCAGTTGCACCAATCGCGCCATAGAGCTGGCCAAAGACCACTGAGCCTACTACCTGCCCTGCGGCCAGCATCAGGAAAGCCATACTGACGCCCGCCGCGGGCGAAGGTTGCGCAATCTCCGCCCCCTGCACCAGCAGCACGCCGGACAAAATGACATACCCCGCGCCGCTCATTGCCACCACCGGAAAAAGCCACCCGCTAAAACCATGGCTCACCGCCAGCGCGGCCAAAGATACGGCCATAAAGAACTGCGATCCCCAGTAAACGCCGCGCATGCCGATACGTCTCGCCACGCTGCCGGTAAACACGGCGAGGACGCCTGCACCACCGCTCACCAGCCACAGGATGTTTGTCATCGCGCTATCTACCCTGCTGTGCTGCTGAAGTAACTCAGGCCCAAAGCTCCACCAGGCTGCGCTGGCAGTACCGCTGACAAAAGCAATGACTAACAACCGCAGCATGCCCGGCTTGCGAAAAAGGGCGCGCCAGTGCGGCGATCCCTCTCTCGGTTTAGACACGTGCTTAGGAAGAGTACGCCACGCAGCGATCAGGCATATCAGCGCCAGTAAAGCGAAAACCATGCAGGAGACGCGCCACCCGCCCGGTATGAAAAAAAGAATGGGGACAGACAGGATGATGCCCCCGCTTGTTCCGGCGTTGATCGTTGTATTCACCTGCGTCTGCCTTTCATCGGCAACGGCATCGTTGACGGCACCCGCCAGGGAGGGAGAGGCCAGCCCAGAGCTCATACCAGCAACAAACAGGCCGAGCGCCAGCCAGAGCGGCGCAGGCGCAAAAGCCATGATAAGCAACCCAGTTGCGGCCATCATGGCAGCCAATATTGCCGTGACGCGGGGGCCGAAGCGGCTGGTCAAAAAAGACGCGATAAAGACAGATAAGCAATAGGCTACGTAGCTGCAGGCAGCAATTAAGCCAGCGACTTCTGGTGTGAAAGGGATCGCCTGCCGAATATCGGGCAGCATGATCCCCCATGAAAATCTCGCCATCCCATAGGTTACGGCGATCAAAGCAAAGCCGGTGACTCCTAACGCCACGTCTCTTTTCATTACGTTTCTCTTTTTATGAGCAGTTAAAAACGTAAGTGCTAAGAGACAATTGCGCAAATTTTGTGATTAGGCGTCAGACCTGACGAACTCGACGCGCTTTTTCGAGATCAGCCCGTGGCCATGCTGGCAGAAGTAGTCCACCGCCCCGCAGGCTTTAAGCACCTCTAATGGCTGATGGCACTCGGGGCAGCGGGCTTGTAACGCCATATCACGATTACAATTTTCGCAATGTGCATGAGTGCCCACCAGTTCCAGCGGTTTATCGCAATCAGGACAGGTCAGTTGCATAACGCCTCCTGTAATATTTTAACTAACTCATTATAACGCTCTTATGTTCCTGTGGACAATGCAAGTGACTGCATAGGATGTGCCGCTTGTAAGCCGCCATATTATTCATCAGCAATATAATCAAAAGACATATATTCACCCTACCTCTTTTGGTTAATTTTATTACATAACATATTACACCTACAAACCTTTATAAATGCTAATGGGTAGCTACCCCCCTTAAAAAGGAATATGTTATTGGAAGTATCCAGCACTCTAACAATTAGATAGAGCGCGAAATTGCATAAGGAAATTATCTATGGCAAATTGGACGTATAAACAGAGTACCGGCGAACTGTTTAGGAATGGTAAACTTATTGCTAAGGGCTATTCAGGCATGCTGACTAATAAAAATAATCCTGACAGAGAGCAAGTCAAAGGTATGGGGCCGATACCCCGAGGTAGATGGCGTATTGGTAGCACAGGTAATAGCAAAGGGCCACTTACCATTACTCTGATACATTTCAGTGGTAATTCTTATGACCGTGACATGCATAGCTTTCGCATACATGGCGATAAACGCCACGGTATGCCCGGCTTTGCTTCTGAGGGATGCATTATCATGGATCCCGTTACACGACTGCTTATCAGTAAAGACTTTGGTGCATATTTAGAGGTTATCCGATGAAAGTTTTAGTACCTTTCATTATCATAATGCTGCCGACGGTGAGTTATGCTGTGGGTTTCCCTGGAAGTGAATGCGCCGCTCCAGGCCACTACGCTGAAAATATGTTACAGGTCAGCATTAAAAACGATTTTGGGATTAAACTGGCAAACATACCAAACAGTAAAATCGTCACGGAGATATTGAGCATTACTCCGGTATCCGAAGTGTTTGCCCGGCAGATGGCTAAAGCCGATAGCGTAACCGGAACCAGTCTATCTGAAAATGATTACTTCAAAATTTATCACAGCAATCATGTCCTAAATTTAATAGTACGTTACACCTACACTAATGATGTCGGTAAAAAAGATGTATTTATCTCCTCAGCACTGATGAATGATGATGAGTGCTCAGTACGCTATAACGGCTATATGACAATTTCGCGAGAGTTTTAAGTGCCAGTCCAAGGGTCGGCTTAGCCTGTGGGCGGCTAACGACAATAAGAGTAATCAATTATCTTCGTGCAGCCGTTTAAGGCTATGCTCCGCTTAGGACATCCTTTTCGGCAAAGTGATGTCCTGTAGTTAGTAAGGGGCGACATCAAGATGAATTCTAACGCTGTAGCCTACATTCCTGAAGGAATAAATATTTCCGCGAACGTGTAAATAGATCTGCCTATCTTTTACTTCTGCATTAGCCTTATAGTCGTCAGTAACCATTATAGGCTTCACGTCTTTTACATGCGCCATAAAATCATCAGGACTTTTCTTCGCATTATAGAGATAGTAATGGTAGGTATCCTTTGAAAGCGAACTGGATGCCGCCTGCGTGATATACAGAGTCAGCTCATCGTTTACATTCATCTTACCCTTCAGCTGTTCATATACGGTAAACAGATCGCGGAATTGATACGCCCAGAACCCAAGGATAAGCAAAACAAAGACAGTCCCTGTACGGCAGTTAAACGCTATATTCATGGTGCAGCATCAAGATAGATATTAACACTGTGGATTTCAGAACCACTCTGATACACCGCAGGGCTATCGAAAGAGTAAATTTCACCGCGAACGCGCAGGTAAATTTGGTTATCCTTCACCTTCAGTAAGGCTTTTTCATCCTTTGTGTTTAGGAACGGCGCAGCGTTAGCAACGTTTCCCATAAAATCAGTATCGCTTTCCTTTGCGTCAACTACGTAATAACGATACGAAAACGCTGTCGTCGCTCCCGCATCGGTCTGTACTACATAGATATTCGCCTTATCGTTCACAGGAACTTTTTTACAGAGGGTATAGCCTACAGGGAAAAACCAGCTTGGGAGCATATAGGCTATCCATGCCAGAACAATGACGACAAGAGCGACAATGTATCGCTTTTTAAAAGCCCGTTCTCTTTGCATCACAGCTCCTTATCGGAAGGACCTTGCAACATCCTCAAGTTCAAGAGTTCACGCATAATACGACTTTAGATATGCCGATAACTTGCGCTTTAGTGCTTCGTTATATGCTTCATTGATACGAAAAAGCCCGCAGAATGCGGGCTGAAGAGTAGTAATATGCGACACGATTTTACCGGGGCAAAGCATCTACCCCGGCAACGTTGAGCATTATCCGGCGTTAGCGGCCGGTTTAGCCTGGGCGTTTGCCAGCATGCGGCGAACCGGCACAATAAGGACGATCAGCACGGCGGCGCAGATCAGCAGGGCAACGGAGCAGCGGGCGAAGAGATCCGGCAGCATATCAAGCTGGTCGGCCTTGACGTGACCGCCAATCAGGCCTGCCGCCAGGTTACCCAGCGCGCTCGCGCAGAACCACAGCCCCATCATCTGGCCGCGCATTCTTTCCGGGGCCAGCAAGGTCATGGTCGCCAGACCAATCGGGCTCAGGCACAGCTCGCCGAGCGTCAGCATCAGGATGCTGCCTACCAGCCAGAAAGGTGACACCCCTGCCCCGCCGCTATTCAACACGTTCTGTGCCGCCAGCATCATCAGGCCAAAGCCTGCCGCCGCAAACAGAATACCGATCACGAACTTGGTGATACTGCTCGGACGAATGTTCATGCTCGCCAGCTTCGGCCACGCCCAGCTGAATACCGGGGCCAGCAGAATAATGAACAGAGCGTTAATTGACTGGAACCACACGGCAGGGATCTCAAAATCACCGATCATGCGATTGGTATAGTCATTGGCGAAGAGGTTGAACGAGGTCGGCTTCTGCTCAAACGCAGACCAGAAGAAGGCCGCGGAAACCAGCAGGATAAAGCACACCAGCAGTCGGGCACGCTCTTTACGATTCAGGCCAGCAAAGATAAACAGATAGATGAAGTAAAGCGCCACCGACGCCGCAATCACGTACACCAGCACGCTGGCAACCGCGACCGGGTTGATGACAATCACGCCCTGTGCAATCAGCGTTACGATAACCGCTACGCCAACCGCCAGCGCCAGCAGCCACATGCCCACGCCTTTTCTCTTCACCACCGGGCTGTTCCAGGTGGAGTCCAGACCGACTTCACTGTCGTAGCGTTTCATGGCCGGAACGGCAAACACGCGGAAGATGATCAGCGCCACCAGCATCCCGATGCCGCCGATACCGAAGCCCCAGTGCCAGCCGTGGCTCTTAATCAGCCAGCCGGAGATCAGCGGCGCAATGAAGGAACCCATGTTGATGCCCATGTAGAACAGCGAGAAACCGCCGTCGCGACGCGCATCGCCTTTTTTATACAGGGTGCCGACCATGACCGAGATACAGGTCTTGAACAGACCAGAGCCGAGCACGATGAACATCAGGCCAATAAAGAACAGGTTGTCGCCCATAAAGGCAGAGAGTGCAATCGACAGGTGGCCGAGGGCAATCAGAATCGAGCCGTACCAGACCGCGCGCTGCTGGCCGAGCCAGTTATCCGCCAGCCAGCCACCCGGCAGTGCAGCAAGATACATAGTACCGGCAAAGATGCCGACAATAGCGGAGGCATTCTCACGTGCCAGCCCCATCCCGCCGTCATACACCGTGGCAGCCATAAACAGGATCAGCAGTGGACGGATGCCGTAAAACGAGAAACGCTCCCACATCTCGGTGAAGAACAGCGAGCCGAGCGGATAGGGATGGCCGAAAAACGTTCGGCTCTCTTGATGATTAACAGAGGATTGCATATTTCTCCCGAAAGGTATGTCGTTGTGCAGGTAAACACCGCGAAGTACGCCGGCCAGTTACGTATCTGACCGATTTTTTTACATGCGGCAAAGTGTTTGTTAACTATTTGATAATCTGGCGCTAGTTTTGTCTAGTACCAACCCCGGGACTTTAAGATGAAAACTCGACGTTTGTCTACTTTCTTAGATTTAAAGTTGGCTAATAACGAATAGTGTTTGACATAGCACAGGGAAATTTGTGTTTTGAATAGACGAGAAACGCGTATTAGCGAGCAGAATAGAGCAGATGATCGGGGTCGAGCCATACAACATGAAATACATCACCAATGAAAAAGCCATGTATGCGGCCATATTCATTGCGGGATACCGCAAACTGGTAGGGAGTGTAGCTCTGAAACTGCTCGTTCAAGTGTGCGAATCCGTCAGGTTCAGAAGTGCTTACCCAATCTATGCAATGCGATTTTAGTGCTGCGTTACGATTAGTTGTGAACTCCAACAATGTAAGGCTCGATATACCCTTAAGTCGCTCGATCACCTTGCAGAAATAGGCGGCACCCTGCTTTGCAAAGCCAAACTTAGCATGGACTGAATCAATATATTGAAAAGAGAAGCTTAAAGCCGATCGGGCGTTTTTAGGCTTGCTTACAACAATCCTGGCGCCTGAAGAGAGGATCTTCCCCGCTTTAACCTTCCCTCTGTTCATTGTTAAGCTTCCATCATGCTGCGATAAAACTCCGCAGTCTCTTTTTTATCCAGAACATGAGTACAAACAGCGCTGACTGCTAAATCTCCTCGCGCGCTTATCCAAGGCTGCTCCTGATGCGTTAACTGCTCCAGCTCGTAAGCGGTATAGCCGCCGAACACCTGATAGATCTCATCCAGATGTTTAGTAATATGGGCAGGAAGGTCCGGACGCGGTATTTCAGCAGTGATAGGCTGCCATTTGTAGTGGGCAAAGCGGACATAGAGATCTCTCGCTACCGGACCATGCACCCAGGCTTCGAAACGTTCGGGCACGAGTTCAGCGCCATCATTCAACGCCATGTATCATGCGTCGGCATAAAATATCATTTTCTGCAATTTAAGCGGTGTAATGATATCTCCATGCTCTTGAGCAAAGCACAGCAGATAGTCTGCTATATCGTTCAGGGTTGCCACTGCCATGATTTGTCTCCTTTTATAAGCCGTTGACAATAGATAGGTATTGATTGCAACGATCGCATGCCCCTGAAAATATTGCGAGTGAAAGCGTGCTATCTCACCACTCAAAACGTTTATCTGCGAGCAAGGCCGAAAAATAAAAAAGCCCGCAATATGCGGGCTAGATAGCGGTGCTACGCTCAGGCCTGTTACTTGCCTTTCTTAATGTGCTTGATCAGACGCTTACGCTTACGCATCTGGTTAGGGGTCAGGGTGTTGCGCTTGTTAGCGAACGGGTTATCGCCCTCTTTGAACTGGATACGGATCGGCGTACCCATGACGTCCAGCGATTTGCGGAAGTAGTTCATCAGGTAGCGCTTGTAGGAGTCCGGCAGGTCTTTCACCTGGTTGCCGTGGATCACCACGATTGGCGGGTTGTAACCACCAGCGTGGGCATATTTGAGCTTCACGCGGCGACCGCGCACCAGCGGCGGCTGGTGATCTTCCGCAGCCATGTTCATGATGCGGGTCAGCATCGCGGTGCTCTGGCGACGAGTCGAGCTGTCATAGGCTTCACGGACGGATTCAAACAGGTTACCGACGCCACTGCCATGCAGAGCAGAGATAAAGTGCACGCGGGCAAAGTCGATAAAGCCCAGACGGAAATCGAGGGTCTCTTTGACCTGCTCTCTCACTTCATTGCTCAGGCCGTCCCACTTGTTGACGACGATCACCAGCGAGCGACCGCTGTTGAGGATAAAGCCCAGCAGGGAGAGATCCTGATCGGAGATGCCTTCCCGGGCGTCGATCACCAGCATTACCACGTTGGCGTCTTCAATCGCCTGCAGGGTTTTGATCACCGAGAACTTCTCTACGGTATCGGTGATCTTGCCGCGCTTGCGCACGCCTGCGGTATCGATCAGCACGTATTCACGCTCGTCGCGCTGCATCGGGATGTAGATGCTGTCGCGGGTGGTGCCTGGCATATCGTATACCACCACGCGATCTTCACCGAGGATGCGGTTGGTCAGGGTAGATTTACCGACGTTAGGACGACCCACGATCGCCAGCTTGATCGGCAGATCCAGCGGGTTGAAGTCATCTTCCGGCTCTTCGACTTCTTCCCCGTTCTGCTCGGCTTCAAACTGCGCCCAGTATGCCGCGTCTTCGTCCACCTCTTCCTCTTCACGCGGATCGACTTCCTGCATCCACGGCACCAGCACGTGCTCCAGCAGGCTGGTCACGCCGCGTCCATGGGAGGCAGCAATCGGGTGGATTTCGCCCAGCCCCAGCGAGTAGAAGTCAAGGACAGCCTGATCGGGATCGAGACCGTCGGTTTTGTTGGCCACCAGGAAGGTCGGTTTTTCACGCGAGCGCAGGTGCTTGGCGATGGCCTCATCAGCAGGCATCAGGCCTGCACGAGCATCCACCATAAACAGCACTACGTCCGCCTCTTCAATCGCCAGCAGTGACTGCTCGGCCATACGGGTTTCGACGCCGTCTTCCGTACCGTCAATACCGCCGGTATCGATACAGATAAACTCGCGGCCCTCGACCTCGGCCCGACCGTATTTACGGTCGCGCGTCAGCCCCGGGAAGTCCGCTACCAGCGCATCACGAGTACGCGTCAAGCGGTTAAAAAGGGTGGATTTGCCAACGTTCGGGCGTCCGACAAGCGCGACCACAGGAATCATGTTTAAAGCCTCATTCAAAAAATCATTGTCAACGCCGCCAATTCGCGCCGCTGGTAAATCAGTAAAAATTAAAAACAGTAAAACGGCCCCTGAAACAGGAGCCGTTTTTCAATGCTAACGACCGCCGTAATTAACGCGTAATCGCGTAGAGCGTACCGTCTTTCGCCTGGATCAGCAGTTTACCATCGGCGACAACCGGCTCGGTAAGCAGACCGGAGCTGTCAACTTTCTGCTGCGCCACGAAACGTCCATCTTCCGGGTTGATCCAGTGCATATAGCCTTCGCTATCACCTACCACGATGGATCCATTATACAGTGCCGGCGAGGTCAGGTTACGATATAGCAGATCGCTGTTTGTCCAGAGCGTGACGCCGCCGTCAGTTGTCAGGGCCAATACGCGATCGGTCTGATCAACCAGGTAGATGCGGTTGCCGTCAACGATGAAATCGTTCACCGAACCCAGCTCACGTTTCCACATAATCTGGCCGCTGCGCAGATCCAGCGCGGTCAGGTTACCGTTGTAGGCCAGCGTATAGACCACACCGTTCACCACAATCGGCGTCGTATCAACGTCGCTCAGACGATCGATCTCCGTTGCGCCGGTGGCCTGGGAGATACGCTGCTGCCAGATCATCTGGCCCTCTTTCAGCATCACCGCGCTGACGCGACCGTTATCGCCGCCAACAATCGCCGCACCGAAGGCCGGAGCCGGAGCGGATTCACCCCGCAGCGACAGGGCTGGCATATCGAGGTTAACGGTCCACTTCACTGCGCCATCGCTCTCGCTCAGCGCCTGCAGCTGGCCGTTGCTGGTATGGATCAGCACCAGGCCATCGCTCACGACCGGACGGGAAAGCACTTCCCCGGCGGCGGTGGTCTTCCAGGCCTGGGAGCCATCGTTGGTGTTCAGGGCATAGACCTGCGCCTTTTCACTGCCGACGTAGACGTGACCGCCCGCTACCGTCAGACCGCCAGAGAGCAGCGCCGGACGACTTGAGAACCAGCCGCTCTTCTCGGCCAGGCTGATAGACCACACCTCTTTGCCGTCATCAGCATTGAGGGCTTTCACTGTCCCATGACGATCGGCAGCGTAAACCACGCTGTCGGCAAACGCCGGATGCAGGTTAGAGTAGAAATCGCCAATGCCGTCGCCGACAGAGGTGCTCCACGCGGTGGACGGGTCAAACTGGTTCTCTACCGTCGGCAGCGGAGACATTTTGACAACGTCCTCTTCACCGTTAAACAGAGAACAGCCACTCAGCAAGGTGACCGAAAGCAGCCCTGGCAGAAGTAATTTACGCAATTGCATCGGGTCCCTCTTAGATGGACAAATTATTGATTTTCATCTGCAACATTTCACTCAGCGCCGGAGAAGCGTCGCTTTTCGCGCCTGCTTCCCACGCGCTGCGCGCACCTTGCTTATCGCCCTTGCTGAGCAGGGCTTCACCACGCAGATCGGCTACGATGGCCGTCCAGCCTTCACCCTTGATTGACTCCAGGGTTTTCAGCGCTGCGTCAGGCTGCTTCAGCTGAACCTGAACGCGCGCCAGACGCAGATTGATCACTGCTTTAAGATTCTCATCACTGGCGGCGGCCAGGCCCTGCTGCAGCTGCGCTGCGGCTTTATCCAGCTGGTTGCTCTCTACAAACTGCTGGGCCAGCTCAAGGGAGGCAAAGGCACCGTAAGTGTTTTTCGTATCAGCCGCAAACTTCTCTGCGGCCGCCAGCGTCTCTGGCTTATCTGCCCGCAGCGAAGAGATGGCAGTTTCATAGGCCCAGGAGGACTCGCGCACTGAATCATCCTGATGGCTTGTCCAGTAACGCCAGCCTACCAGCGCGCCAACGCCTAAAATAACCCCAACGGCCAGTGCTTTGCCATTCTCGGCAAAGAAGCGTTTAATCGCATCAACCTGGTCGTGCTCGTTCTCGTAGATTTCCACGCAGTCCTTCTCCTAAACGATAATTCCCCGGGGAGATTAACCCAGTAGTGTGCGCACATGCGCGGCAACGCTATCCTGCGCTACGGTAGTCTGCTCACCAGAGCGTAAATCTTTTACCACCACGTTGCCGTCAGCCACTTCTGACTCACCCAGCACCAGCGCAACGCGAGCGCCCCACTTGTCGGCACGGGCAAACTGTTTCTTGAAGTTGCCGCCGCCGTGGTTGGTCATTAATTTTACCTCTGGCACAGCATCGCGGACACGCTCAGCCAGCTGCAGCGCAGCGGCCTGTGTATCCGTACCCGACGCCACCAGGTATATATCGACAACGGGATCGGCATTAAATTCCGGATTAACTGCCTGAACTAACAAAACAAGTCGCTCGAGGCCCATCGCAAAACCTACCGCTGGGGTCGCGCGACCGCCGAGCTGTTCTACCAGACCGTCGTAGCGGCCACCTGCGCACACTGTACCCTGGGAACCAAGGCTGCTGGTGACCCACTCAAAGACGGTGCGGTTGTAGTAGTCGAGGCCGCGTACCAGACGCTGGTTAACGGTATAGGCGATGCCAGCCGCGTCTAACAGTTTGCACAGACCGGCAAAGTGTTCGCGAGAGTCGTCGTCCAGATAGTCGCCCAGCGCCGGCGCATCGTTTAACAGCGCCTGAACGTCCGGGTTTTTGGAGTCCAGCACGCGCAGCGGGTTGCTGTACATGCGACGCTTGCAGTCTTCGTCAAGCGTGTCTTTGTGCTGCTCAAGGAATGCCACCAGCGCATCGCGGTAGTTTGCACGCGCCTCCAGCGAGCCGATAGAGTTCAGTTCCAGCCGAACGTGATCGGCGATGCCCAGCGCACGCCACCAGCGGGCGGTGAGCAGGATCAGCTCGGCGTCGATGTCCGGGCCCTGCAGGCCAAAGACTTCGCAGCCCAGCTGATGGAACTGGCGATAGCGCCCTTTCTGCGGACGCTCGTAGCGGAACATCGGCCCGACATACCACAGACGCTGCTCCTGATTGTACAGGAGACCATGTTCGATGCCGGCGCGTACGCAGCCCGCCGTACCTTCCGGACGCAGCGTCAGGCTATCGCCGTTGCGGTCGTCAAAGGTATACATCTCTTTTTCAACCACGTCGGTAACTTCACCGATGGCGCGTTTGAATAACGGGGTCTGCTCTACAATCGGCAAGCGGATTTCACTGTAACCGTAGCTGCCGAGCACGTTCTTAAGTGTGCCTTCAATGCGCTGCCAGATGGCGGTGTCGCCTGGCAGGTAATCGTTCATGCCGCGAATGGCTTGAATATTCTTTGCCACGTTTATTCTCTTTATAAATATAAAAATGAACCCTCAGGGCAAACCCGAACGTGCGGGCCCTGCGGGTTCAATCATACACGGGAAGCCAGCCGCTTCCCAGCTACGTTATTTTTCCAGCTGCTGAACGTCAATGCGGCGGGCTTCATCAAGCATTGAGGCCTTGGCGCGGATGCGGGCTTCCAGCTGGGCGATCATATCGCCGTTATCCAACCGATCCTTACGCACGCCGTCTTCATACAGACCGCTTTTCTTGTTGCCGCCGGTGACGCCAAGGGTGGAAACCAGCGCTTCACCCGGACCGTTCACCACGCAGCCGATAATCGAGACATCCATCGGGGTGATGATATCTTCCAGGCGCTGCTCAAGGGCATTAACCGTGCCGATAACATCAAACTCCTGACGGGAGCAGGTTGGGCAGGCGATAAAGTTAATGCCACGGGCGCGGATACGCAGGGACTTGAGGATATCGAAGCCCACTTTGATCTCTTCAATTGGATCCGCCGCCAGCGAGATACGCAGCGTGTCGCCGATCCCTTCCGAGAGCAGCAGCCCAAGGCCGATAGCGGATTTCACCGCGCCCGCACGTGCGCCACCGGCTTCGGTGATCCCCAGGTGCAGCGGCTGATCGATCTGCTTCGCCAGCAGGCGGTAGGACTCAACGGCGAGGAAGACGTCGGAGGCTTTCACGCTCACCTTGAACTGATCAAAGTTGAGACGATCCAGATGATCGACGTGACGCATGGCGGATTCCAGCAGCGCCTGCGGCGTCGGCTCGCCATACTTCTCCTGCAGATCCTTCTCCAGCGATCCGGCGTTAACGCCGATGCGGATCGGAATATTTTTGTCACGCGCGCAGTCCACAACGGTGCGAATACGCTCTTCGTTACCGATGTTGCCTGGGTTGATACGCAGGCAGTCGACGCCGTACTCCGCCACCTTCAGCGCAATACGGTAGTCAAAGTGAATATCTGCGACCAGCGGAACGTTAACCTGCTGTTTGATGAGCTTAAAGGCTTCCGCCGCGTCCATAGTGGGCACGGAAACACGGACGATATCCGCACCCACGCGCTCGAGGGCTTTAATTTGATTAACCGTCGCTTCCACATCCGTGGTGCGCGTATTGGTCATTGACTGAACGGCGATAGGGGCACCATCGCCGATTGGTACATTCCCCACGTAGATGCGTTTCGATTTTCTACGCTGAATAGGGGCCTGGTTATGCATGAAAACTCTCCCGCGTTGCCCGTCAGTTACTGAGCTGCTGATTGTTCGGCATTGAGGGTCAGGCGCGCAACCTGGTTACTTCTGATAAAGCGGCTCAGATCGACGGGCTTGCCCTGGAACTGGATCTGCACGGCTGACGGTGCGCCAATTTTTAATTTATAAGGAGTCTGACCGGCCAGGTTCAGGTTAGCACCGCTGCGCTGGATGCCGCTGAACAGCTTTTTGCCGTTTGCATCGGTGACTTCCAGCCAGCAGTCGGCAGTAAAGGTCATGACCAGCGCGTTGGCATCGGCGGTATTGGTTACGCCCGCCTGATCGGTTGGCAGCGGCGCGGCACCCGGCGTGCTAGTTGCCGCCGCGGTCGCCGCAGGTGCGGTGGTGGTCGCAGGGGCAGTCACCGAGTCAACGTTAGCCTGAGAGGGAGAGACCACGGCGTTTTGCGCCGGTGCGCTGGTAGTAGCCGCTGGCGGTGTCTGGGTCGCCACGTCGGCAGGCCCGGTACCGGTGGTCTGCGCGTCAGCAGGCTCGGTTGGGTCGGTGTTCAGGGGGACGCTTTGCGTTTCGTTGTTGTTAGCGTTCAGTTCAGCAGAGGATTGATCGGCCATCGTGCTGATCTCTTCCTGCTGGGCTTTGTGGTTCTGCCACCACCATGCGCCGGTCAGGCCAACAACGACAAAGACAATCAGCCAGGTAATGCTCGACAGCCAGCCATCGCGCTTCTTACGGCGTTTACCGAGGGAGAAAGAGTGCATCGGGGCGACCTTAGCCGCTCTGACCGGAGCCTGTTTCTCCATCATAGGCAGCAGCTCTTCTTCCGGAATATGCACGAGGCGTGCATAGGAGCGGATATAGCCCCGCAGGAAGGTGGAAGCCAATTCGGCAGGCGCTTTGTCTTCTTCGATATCGCGAACGGTGGAAACCTTGAGGCACAGGCGTTCAGCGACCGCTTGTTGGCTTAGCCCAAGTTGTTCACGGGCGTTGCGCAGACGGACGCCAGTGGTTTGTGTTGCATTTAGGTCTTGAGTGGCTTCAGTATTCATTCGCTACAGCTGCTGGTACGTGAGATGTAAAATCAGGTGCCGGTAAGTCACAATGCCCACCCGCACCGCGAAACTTCTGGGTCAGTTAACCTTAGACCGACAGTATAAGGCTGTCAGGCCGGGGATAACAGAACAGCTTTTACCTCAAGGGCTAAACTGTTGTTCCATCGTTACATACTGCCTTAAACACGACGGAAACGCACCGTAATTATTTATCGAAACTGTATATTTAGGTTACTTATACCACGCGATTATGCTGCACGATCCCGGTACGGGACCGTGCAGAAAGCATAATTAAACGGCCTTAACCGAAATTGGCTCGCCCTGCATACGCTTGCGCAGGGTGCGCTTGGTACGGTCGATCACCTCACCCGCCAGCTGACCGCAGGCAGCATCAATATCGTCACCGCGCGTTTTACGCACGATCGTGGTAAACCCGTACTCCATCAATACTTTAGAGAAGCGGTCGATACGGCTGTTCGAGCTACGGCCATACGGCGCGCCGGGGAAGGGGTTCCATGGGATCAGGTTGATCTTGCATGGAGTATCTTTCAACACTTCCGCCAGCTGGTGCGCATGCTCGGTTCCGTCATTAACGTGATCCAGCATAACGTACTCGATGGTGACGCGGCCCTGGTTAGCATTGGATTTGCTAATGTAGCGGCGCACGGCGTCGAGGAAGGTTTCGATATTGTACTTTTTGTTGATCGGTACAATTTCGTCACGGATTTCGTCCGTCGGCGCGTGGAGCGAAATAGCCAGCGCCACGTCAATCATGTCGCCCAGCTTATCGAGGGCAGGTACGACGCCAGAGGTGGACAGCGTCACGCGGCGCTTGGAGAGGCCAAAGCCGAAATCATCCAGCATGATCTCCATCGCCGGAACGACGTTGTTCAGGTTGAGCAGCGGCTCGCCCATGCCCATCATCACCACGTTGGTGATCGGACGCGTGCCGGTAACTTTGGCTGCGCCAACGATTTTCGCCGCGCGCCACACCTGGCCGATGATCTCTGACACCCGCAGGTTACGGTTAAAGCCCTGCTGAGCGGTAGAGCAGAATTTACACTCCAGGGCGCAGCCGACCTGTGAAGAGACGCACAGCGTGGCACGATCCTCTTCCGGGATATAGACCGTCTCAACGCGCTGGTCGCCCACCGCGATCGCCCATTTAATGGTGCCGTCGGTAGAGCGCTGCTCTTCAACAACTTCCGGAGCGCGGATCTCCGCGACCTCTTTGAGCTTGTTACGCAGCACCTTGTTGATATCGGTCATATCATCAAAGTTATCGCTGCAGTAGTGGTACATCCACTTCATAACCTGATCGGCGCGGAACGGCTTCTCGCCCATCTCTTTAAAGAATTCGCGCATCTGCTGGCGGTTCAGATCCAACAGGTTGATTTTTCCATTTTTATTTGGAACCGCAGGAATGACGACTTCGGTGGTATTGACTAATTCAGACATAATTTTTTCCGGCCTCGTTGTTACACGTTATGGCCCGTGGAGGGTTGAAAAGAAACGCCCCGGAAAGCAGTTGCTCATCCGGGGCGTTGCATTGTACAAAGTCTGGCGCAGGGATGCCACGTTTGCACGCGGCATTTACGAAATTATTAACGAGTGCGAGCGCACACTTCGCCTTCGGCGAAGAAGAATGCGATTTCACGCGCGGCAGACTCAACGGAGTCAGAGCCGTGGGTGCCGTTCTCGGTGAAGCTGTCAGCGTAGTCGGCGCGCAGGGTGCCGGCCAGCGCGTTGTCCGGGTTAGTAGCACCCAGCAGATCGCGGTGACGCTGTACGGCATTTTCACCTTCCAGCACGGATACCACGATCGGGCCAGAGGTCATGAACTCAACCAGACCGTCAAAGAAAGGGCGACCTTCGTGCTCAGCGTAGAAACCACGAGCCTGCTCAACGGTCAGATGCAGCATTTTGGTGCCAACGATTTTGAACCCAGCGGATTCAAAGCGCGAAAAGATGCTGCCAATAACGTTTTTTGCCACCGCGTTCGGCTTGATGATGGAAAAAGTACGTTCAATTGCCATGATAACCTCTGTTATGTGTTTTGTTGTCGTGCATACACGCGTATGACCCGGCGCGAATTATAGAGAGCAACGTCACCCTTGCCTATGGATGAAGATAACATTTTTTTAAAATAAGATGAGTTTTAGCAACAGCCAGTCGCAAACTGGCTCTACAAAACCCGAAAAAGTACCGTCGCGGTCTGCCCTACCCCATCCATCACCACCAGCTGATACTCCCCTTGCTTCTCAAGACGCAGGCTTAGCGCTCGCCCATGATCGTCTAACGGCTCACCGTTGATAAACCACCAGCGCGCCCCCTCCCCGCCCGTCGCCTGTAGCGGCAGGGAGACGTACGCCTCACCGGGCAGGCGCTTCACTACGGCACCCTCTCTTACGCCGGTAAGCAGCAGCGGAGGGGGATACTCTTGCTGACGCGGTGGGCAGGAGACCGAAGGCGCAGGCAGGCGGGCGGCGCGGCGCTCGCTGGCAGGCAGCCACGGCTCTAGCGGCAGAGGCCACACGACCTGGGTTTGCTGCCGGGCATCCGGGCAATCCGCCGCCACGCGCTGGCCCTGCGCATTAAGCCAGACCGGGAAGCGGATCCCGCGGATCCCCTCCTGCTGCGGCAGTAAAAGCGTGGGCGGCTCGCTCTTGTCCAGCAGCCAGGTCGCAAGACGGCGGCGACAGTTGCTATCTCCGGCAGGCAGGCTCTGACCGCCGGGCCAGCAGATAACGCCCCGGCTAACTGACTCCGGACGCGGATCGCGCGGCTGGCGGGCAACGTCCAGCGCCGAGCGGGCCTGCAACATCGTATTGACCTGATTAAGCAGCGGTACGGCGCTGGCAAAGCCAAACTGTCCGGCAACCGGCGTGCCGTCTGGCCGCCCGGTCCAGATGCCAATTACGTAGCGGGCGTTGATCCCCACCGCCCACGCATCGCGATAGCCATAGCTGGTGCCGGTTTTCCACGCCAGGGGAACAACCTGGCCCAGATCGGCGTCGGGAAGCGGCTGCGCCTGAGAGGCAAGAATCCGACGGATAATCCACGCGGCTCCCGGCGACATGAGCGGTCGCTCCACAAGCGGATCGCTCGGTTGCAGACGTAAGTACCCCGCCTTGCCGTGGCGGGCAAAGGCGCTGTAGGCGGCAGTGATATCGGCCAGCGTCGCGCCTGCTCCGCCGAGGATCAGTGACAGGTTCGGTTCGGCTCCGGCGGGCAGGGTCAGCGGTAGCCCGGCGTTGCGTAGCCGGGCGGCGAACCGCTTCGGGCCATAGGCCTCCAGCACCTGCACCGCAGGCAGATTAAGCGAACGGACCAGCGCCTCGCTCATGCTAACCGGACCGTGAAAGCCGCTGTCAAAGTTGCCGGGGCGGTAATCCTCCGCTAGCCGGGGGACGTCCTGTAACAGCGATGCCGGATGGATCAGCCCCTCGTCCATCGCCAGCCCATAAACAAAGGGCTTGAGCACCGATCCAGGGGATCGGATGGCGGTGACCATATCCACATGGCTGAAGCGGGTGTCGTCGTTGATATCCACCGAACCAACCCAGCCGCGCACCTTCATGGTGGTGTGATCGACAACGATCATCGCCAGCGAGCTGCGCGGCGGCAGCTGCGGTTTAACGTTGAGGGCCAGCGCCTCCAGCTGGCGTTGCAGCGAGGCGTCGAGGGTAGTAATAATTTTGCTCTGCTTATCCCGACCCGCCACACGCCGGGCAAAGAGCGGTGCAAGCTGCGGCATCTGCCGGGGTGAAAGCCATACCGGCTCCTCGCGAGACTCGCGCACCTGCTGCGCTGACCAAACCTGCTGCGATGCCATGCGCTCCAGCACCTTGTCCCGCGCCGCCTGCGCCCGCTCGGGCCAGCGATCCGGGCGCAGACGGCTCGGTGCCTGAGGCAGCACCGCCAGCAGCGCGGCCTCGGCATAGCTCAGCTGCGCCGGAGACTTACCGAGGTACGCCCAGCTAGCCGCGCCAACCCCCTGCAGGGTGCCGCCAAAGGGGGCACGATTGAGATAGAGGGTCAAAATCTCGCGCTTGGAGAGATGCCACTCCAGCTGCATCGCGCGCCACAGCTGGCGCACCTTGCCGCCGAAGGTGCGCGGATGGGGATCGAGCAGCCGCGCAACCTGCATGGTGAGGGTGCTGCCACCGGAGACCACCCGAGCCGAGCGCAGATCCTGCCAGGCAGCGCGGGCGATCGCCAGCGGGTTAACCCCAGGATGGGACCAGAACCAGCGATCCTCATACTGGATCAGCGCCTGCAAATAGCGCGGCGACACCTCTTCAATGGTTACCGGATAGCGCCAGATGCCGTCGGCGTCAGCAAATCGCCACAGCGGCGTGCCATCTTCAGCCACCACCACCCGCGCCGGGTTGACCTCGGCGAGAGGCAGAGGCCAGATCCGATCCGCAAGCAGCAGCGCAATAAGCAGAGCAACCAGCGCCCCCGGCAGCAAAAGCCAGCGGGAGCGCCCTATACGACCACGTTTCACGCTATGGCCGGACAATCAGCGGGCCGCTTGATTCGCCCGTTGCCCGCCACTGGGGAACGTACATCGACTCGACCTGCGGCATCGGTACCTGATAGCTGCCCGGCGTCACGGCGCGGGCCAGATAGACCAGCGTCACCGGCTGCCCCTCGTTTACCGCTACCGCTGCCACAAAGCGATCGTCCCGGAACTCCATATGCTCGATATCCGCCTGCTGCATCTGGTTAAGCAGGTTCTGCACCTCGCTGGCGCTCTCCTGCAGGCTGGCGCTGCTGCTGGCCAGGTTCTGGTTCTCCAGCTCCAGTCCGGCAGGCAGCAGATCAACCACCAGCGCATCCGGCACGCTCTGGCTGGCCTTCACCTCCAGCCAGACCAGCACCAGCTCGCCGCTCTTCAGCGCCGACAACGATTTGCTCTTGCCGTCGGTGCCGAGGATCTGCCGTTCGATGTGCAATACGTTCGATGACGGCGATGGCGCATACTGCGCATAGCCGCTGGTATCGAGACGCAGCCAGAGCGGTGCGCTGCCGGTGTTGGTTACCTGCAGCGCCGCGAGCGCATCCGCCGTCAGCGGCAGCGTCCGGGCACGGTCGCCGCTTAGCGCCTCCCCTGCGAGGGAGGTTTGGGCCTGCCAGTTACCCGGGCTTGCCGCCAGAGTTCTGCCCGCCAGGAAGAGCGCGTTGCTCTCCTGGGTCGAGAGCCAGCGCTGGCCAAATGCCTGTGCGGAGAGCGTGTGCAGCAGACGGTTTTGCTCATTTGGCAGCAGGTTGTTCTCCTGCAACAGAGAGAGCATCAGAGCGTTATCTCGGATGGCGCTGCCATAGTCTGCCAGCCAGCGGGTATCATCCTGACGCGGCGTTTTTAACCCCAGCGCCACAGCCTGATCGCCTCGCTCCCCGTCGCCCATCAGCTTCAGAGCAATGCCCACCTGCACCAGAGGCAGTCCTGACGCCGCCTGGTTATGACGCTGCCAGATCTCACGCAGCGCGCCCAGCGGCGCTTTCTGCTGCTGGGCCAGCACCAGCCCGGCGTAGGCCTGCACGGCAAACTTACTTGCCTGGTCGTTATCGCTGTAGCGGATAGCCATCATGCCCGGATCCTGCAGATAGCGCAGAAGGCGATTGTTGGCCTGGGTCAGCGCCTCAGCGGGCACGCTGTAGCCCTGCTGACCGGCGCGGACCAGGAAGTCGGTAACATAGGCGGTGAGCCAATACTCTTCTGGCCCGCCCTTATCCCAGAGCGCAAACCCACCGTCGTCGCGCTGCATCTGCAGCAGACGCGAGATACCTGTCTCTACCGCGGCACGGCGTTTCTCATCGCTGTCACCGGCAATGCCCAGCGCCTTAAGCTGTGCGGCATTGGTATAGAGGGATGGGAAGAGGCCGCTGGCGGTCTGCTCCAGACAGCCGTAAGGATAGGCCTTCAGCTCGCGGATATAGCGCGCCAGGTTCAGCGGGGGTTTGCCGCTCAGCAGCAGCTGCCCTTGCAGCGTGGCGGGCGCGAACCCTGCCAGCAGATCGGCAGGCGCGGTCCAGCTCTGGCCTGGAGCCAGCATCGTTCCGGTGTTGACCGTCTGTGCAGGCCAGGCGGGACGCACGCCGATCTTCCACTGTTTGTGCTGCGGAGCGAAGGTTTCGCCAGGCAGCGTCAGGCCGTTAATCTGAGCGCTGATTTCGCCGTCGCCAAAGCCATCACGGGCGGTGATGGGTATAAAGATTGTGGTCCGCGCCTGAGGGGCAAGGCTCACTGGAGTGGGCTGCTGACTTTGCAGCTCCACCAGACCGCTGGCAGAGAGCGCAACGTTCAGGGTTTGCGGGCTGTCGGTCAGGTTGGTGATATCCAACGCCAGCCGGGTACTGTCGCCGCTGGCAAGGAAGCGCGGCGTATTCAGCTCGGCGATCAGCGGCGCGGCTACCACCACCTTGCTTTCAGCGCTACCGAACTCATCCTCGCTCCAGGCCTGGGCCATCACCCGCAGCTCGCCGTTGAAATCACCGATCGGTAACGTCACCGTGCCTTCGCCGTGCTCATCCAGCGTCACCGGCTGCGCCTGCTGGGCGATGATATTGACGTGATTCACCGGCGGCTTCCCGCCCCGGTTCAGCTCGTCGCCGTCACCACCAAAGCGCAGCGTGGCTGCCCGGCCCTGGCCTTCAATCACCTGGCCATAGATATCATAGATATCGGCCCCGTAGCGCTTCTGACCAAAGAAGGATTTCCACGGATCCGGCGTGACGTAGTCGGTAATATTGAGCACGCCGCTGTCGACCGCTGAGAGCAGCACGTTCACCTTTTTCGGCATCTCGCCTGCATTTACGCTGGCCTTGACCTTAACGGTCAGCGTCTGGTCAGGCCGCATCTTCTGCGGACCGTCAAGGCTTATCGCCAGACGGCGACCCTCATCGCCAAGCGGCAAGTGCAGCAGGCCAACCGCGCGCTTCGGCGTGGCGGCGCGAGACTTATCGCCGGGACGCACCACCAGCGTGCTGAGGTAGAGATCGTGGCGCTGCCAGGCTTTATCCACCGGGATAGCCAGATCCAGCCCCTCGGCCGGAACGTCGATCTCCTGCCACCACAGCGGACCATCGCTGGACTCGACCATTGCATAGCCCTTACCGGCAGCAGGAGCGGCAATATGCAGCTGGATAGTATCTCCGGGACGATAGGCAGGTTTGTCGAGCTTCAGAGTGACGCGGTCAGGACGCGCCGCATCCGCCCCCTCGTTATTATCCTGCCAGCTATAGCCTGCCCAGAAGCGCACGCTGCTGACGGTCTCATCCGGCGCTTTCACTTCAAGGCGGTAGGAGCCCCACTCTACGGGGAAGCTGACCTTGCCGGTCTCATCCGCCGCCAGGTTGAGAGACTGCTCGCCCTCCACCAGATCCTTTTGATCGAACTGGGACTGCCAGCCGTCGCTCTCAGACCAGTTCCAGTAGTAGTCGCGACGCTCGCGGATCAGCCGCACCTGCAGATCGTTTACCGCTTTTTTCACGCCGTTGGCATCAACGTAGACAATGTCAAACTCGGCCTGACCGTTCTCGTCAACCGTAGGCCGGTCAACGGTGGTATCGGTGCGGTAGTCATAGACCGATTTAGCCGCAAACTGCGGACGAATGCCCGGCAGCGCGGCGGCGGGCCAGATGGCCTGCTCGGCACGACGGGTCACCGGACGGCCGCCAGACTCCAGCAGGCTGGCCTGAAGGATCAGCTGCAACGGCGAATGGGCCTCCTGCCACTGGCTGTCAGTGGTCACCTCGCCGTGGCCTTTCTCGTCCAGCGTTACCTGGACCTCATCAAGGCTGCGAGAGAGATTCTCCTCGGCAATGTTACCGAACTGGAAGCCCGGTAGCGCAGGGACGGCCTCCCGCAGCGGGCGCAGGAACAGCTGTCCCTGTAGCGTATTGCCGTTGGCAGGTGCGCCGTAGAGATAACGCCCCGTGACGTCGAAGCTGACGCTGTCGGCCATCGCCAGCGGCGCTTTTTGCGCAGTCAGGTTGAGCGCCATGCGCTCCGGCATAAAGTCTTCCACCTGGAAGCGCCACTGCGGGCTCTGGTTATCCCCAGTATTAGCGCGAACGTGCCACATACCGGTTGGCGCACCGGCGTCCAGCGAGTAGGTGAACTGGTAGAGGCCCCCCTCCTGCGGCTGGCTGACTACCGTACGCACCACCTGACCATCCGGCTTCACCACCTCCAGCTTCACCGGCTGGGCGGGGAGCGGCTTGCCGTCCCGATCGCGCAGCAGTGCGTTAAGGATCACCGTTTCGCCGGGACGATAGAGATCGCGTGGGCCAAACATAAACAGCTGCTTGCTGTAGCCTGGCTCGCCAGCAATGGCGAACTCGGCCAGATCCAGCGCCGGTAGGGTAAGATCGAGCAGCGTGGTTTCACCCTCTTTGCGCGCCAGCAGCAGGGCAGCCTCTTTGTCGGTGTTCAACACCGCATGACCTTTGGCGTCGCTGGTGGCCTGGGCAAGGGTCTGCCCCTTCTCATTGAGCAGCGTGACCTCAACGCCCTCACCCGCCGCGCCGTTCTCAAGGCCCTGGGTAAAGACATCCAACTGATTGTGGTAGCGATGCACCGACAGGCCGATATTGCTCAGGGTAAACAGGGTGGCGGCATTGCTGTAGCTGTAGTGGCCGGCCTGGTTCATGACGGCAATATAGACCCCCGCCTGCTGGAGCGGTTTGATTTCGGCCAGCGGCAGAAGCAGCTTCTCGCGGGTATTCCGCGCCGGGTTAAGGTCGAAACGCCCGGTATAGACCAGATCCGCCATCTTCAGCAGCGTATCGGATTCCCAGTTAGTCAGCGAGTTGCGGTACTCCCACTGGCTGACAAAGGATGTCAGCGACTCGGGCTTCACGCGATAGAAGTTAACGTCGACGTTATTGACGTTGAGCGCCATCACCGGCAGCCCATCAACTACCTTGCCCGGCAGCAGCGAGCCACGGCTGGCAAAGCCGACGCTTGGCTCCACGTCGCGGGTGGTGATGGTTTTTTCAAAGCTGCTGCCGAAGGTGGCCTTATTCAACGCCACCAGTCCGCTATCAACGGAGACAATCAGCTCCCGGTTCGGCTCCAGATGACGGAAGCGCAGCTCTTTCAGGTTTGGTGCCAGCTCCCAGGCCCCGTCCAGCTTGCCGCTCTTCTTGTCGACAAGATGTACCGTGCTGGAGAAGTCCTGATCGGGATCGAGAGGAATATTGAAGGCCAGCACCAGGGTGGCTGCGCCATCAAGCTGCACCTCTGAAGCATCCTGCAACGTCAGGGATTTACCTGCGCTCTGGGCCGCAAGCTTCTCCCGCTGGGCGCTATCAACTTTAGCCACCGGTTTTGGGTCAGCATCTGCGGCTTTGGTGACCGCCGCCTGGGGCGCGTCGCTGTTATCACAGCCCGCTAAAAAAGAGGTGGCAACCAGCGCCATCGCAAGCGCAGTAAAACGTAACGGTTTCATTCCTTTATCCCTGCCGTTGATCGAGAGTCAGCCATAGTATGCGCCAGTTTTTGCACCAGCCAAAAGAGAATGAAAACTTTGGAAAGCGGCTCGCAATCTTTGCCAGACGGCAGGCACAACTGTTACGTCGATCACAGCCCATAACGTTACATGTTACGTTGGCCGTCATTTGTTTTTAAAACAAGAAGATAGCTGGCATGAAACCGCCTGGCACTGCTAACGTTACTCTGTTATCGCACCTCTGTGCGCGGTTCATAATGAGAGACGACGATGAAAAGAGCCGTTAATGCCCTACAAAATTTTGGTAAGTCCCTTTATGGTCCGGTGCTGATTTTACCCATCGTCGGCCTGTTCATTGCCTTTGGTAATTTGCTGGGCAACGGCAATGTGGCGGAGTACCTGCCCTTCCTCGGCCACCCCTTTATTCAAAGCCTCGGTCAGCTGATGGCGAAATCGGCCGTGTCGGTGCTGGTCAACCTGGCGCTGGTCTTCGCCGTGGGGATCCCTGTGGGTCTGGCGGCCCGTGACAAGGGTTATGCGGCGCTGATCGGGCTGGTTACCTTCGTCGTCTTTATCAACGCCATGAACGTCACCCTGAGTTTGCAGGGCGAGCTGGCGGCAGCGGATCGGATGAAGGCTGCTGGTCAGAGCATGGTGCTGGGCGTTCAGGTGCTGGAGATGGGCGTTTTTGCCGGGATCCTTACCGGTGCGCTCTCGGGCTACCTCTATAACAAATACTCCGGGGTACAGTTCTCCGGTGCGATGGCGGTCTACTCCGGTCACTGCTTCGTGGCCATCATTATGCTGCCGGTCTCCATGCTGCTCGGCGTGATCATGAGCGAGCTGTGGCCGTTCGCCCAGCAGGGTATCAGCACCGCCGCGCTGGCGATTAAGGGCGCGGGACCGTTTGGCGTGGCGGTCTACGGTTTTCTGGAGCGCATTCTGGTTCCCACCGGCCTGCATCACCTGGTCTATACCCCGTTCCTCTATACCGAGCTGGGGGGCACGGCGGACGTCTGCGGTCAGACTTACCAGGGCGCACGCAATATCTACTTTGCCGAGATGGCCTGCCCCTCGGTGCACCAGCTGAGTAGCACCGTGGTATGGGACGCGCGCGGCATCAGCAAAATGTTTGGTCTGCCCGCCGCCGCGCTGGCGATGTACATGACCGCTAAACCCGAGCGCAAAGCGGCGGCCAAGGCGATTTTGATCCCCGCAGCGCTTACCTCCCTGCTGGTGGGCGTCACCGAGCCGATTGAGTTCTCATTCCTCTTCGTCGCCCCGCTGCTGTTTGTGGTTCACGCGGTGCTGACCGGCATTGGCATGATGCTCTTCTACCTGCTTGGGGTTCACGCCATCGGAGCGAACGGCATTGTTGATTTCATTATCTATAACCTGCCGCTCGGCACCGAAAAATCCAACTGGCCGATGTATATCGTGGTCGGCCTGATTATGTTTGCCCTCTACTTTGTCATCTTCCGCTTCCTGATCCTGCGCTTCAATATGAAGACGCCGGGGCGCGAGGAGGAGGATCAGGAGACTCGCCTCTACAGCAAGCAGGAGTATCAGGCGAAGGGTAGCAACCACGGCCTGGGCGAGGCGATTGTCGCCGGGCTGGGCGGGCGCGACAACGTTGAGGTGGTGGATAACTGCTATACCCGCCTGCGCGTAACGGTGAAAGACGTGGCGATTATCGACGAGCCACGCCTGAAAGCCACCGGCGCGAAGGGGGTGATTAAACAAGGCAATAACGTTCAGGTGGTCTACGGGCTGCACGTCAAAAAAATGCGAGAGGCCGTTGAGGCGTTTCTTTGAAGGAGGCACACATGCTTACCCCCCCATTTATTCTCTCCATCGCCGGTGGCGGCAGCACCTATACGCCGGGCATTGTCAAAAGCCTGATGGTGCGGCTGGAGGATTTTCCCCTGGCGGAGATCCGCCTCTATGATATCGATGAGGCACGCCAACGTACGCTGGCCCCGGTGGTGGAGAAGGTGATCCGCGACCACAGCGACACGATTAAATTTACCGTCACCAGCGATGCCGAAACCGCCTTCAGCGGGGCACACTTTATCTTTGCCCAGATGCGCGTCGGCCAGTACAAAATGCGCGAGCAGGATGAGAAGATCCCTCTGCGCCATGGCGTAGTAGGCCAGGAGACCTGCGGGCCAGGCGGCCTGGCTTATGGTCTGCGCACCATCCTGCCGATGGTCGAGCTTATCGACCTGGTAGAGCAATATGCGGATAAAAAGGCATGGATCGTGAACTACTCCAACCCGGCGGCGATTGTGGCCGAAGGGGTACGTCGCCTGCGTCCTGACGCGCGGGTGCTGAACATCTGTGATATGCCAGTGGCGGCGATGCGTAACATCGGGGCCATTCTGGGGGTCGATCGCCACAAATTACAGGTGGACTACTTTGGCCTGAACCACTTCGGCTGGTTTACCCGTATCCTGGTGGATGGTGAAGACCGCCTGCCTGAGGTGCGTCGTCACGTGGCACAGTTTGGGCTGCTGACGGAGGACGCCTCGAAGACCGATCCGCAGCACGCCGATCCCTCCTGGGTGAAGACATGGCGCAACATTAAGCCGATCATGGATCACTTCCCGGACTATCTGCCGAACCCCTATCTGCAATATTACCTGATGCCGAACCAGATTGTTGAGCACCAGGATCCGCACCTGACTCGCGCCAACGAGGTGATGAACGGCCGCGAAAAGAAACTCTTTGCCGCCGCCGAAGAGTACCAGCGCACCGGGATCCTGCCGGATGCTTTCCACGTTGGCGTCCACGGGGCGTTTATCGTCGATGTCGCCTGCTCGCTGGCCTTCGACCTGCGCCAGCGCCATCTGGTGATTGTCGAAAACAAGGGAGCAATTGCTAACCTGCCCTATGACGCCATGGTCGAGGTGCCAGCCTACATTACCGCCAACGGGCCTGAGCCGGTGCGCATGGGCGCGGTGCCGCTGTTCCATCAGACCCTGCTAATGCAGCAGCTGGCCTCTGAGCAACTGCTGGTGGAGGCAACCATTGAGGGTAGCTATGAGAAAGCCCTTCAGGCCTTTACGCTGAACCGTACTGTGCCCACGATGCAGCATGCGAAAGCGATCCTCGACGATATGATCGAGGCCAACCGTGACTATTGGCCGCAGCTGCAAAAAGCCTGGCAGGACGGAGAATCCATATAAATTTCTGAAGCCTGCTCGCGGCGTTGCGAGGGTAAACTTGTCGGTGTGAGAAAAAACACCGACAATCCTTTAATCAACACATTAAAGGAGGCCCACCTGCTATGACTACCTCATTCTTCGTTGCTGCCGACTGGCTGATTGAACACGGCGACTCGTCTGACGTACAGATTATTGATGCGCGCATGGCACCGGTTGGCCAGGAGCACAGGGATATGCGCGCCGAGTACCGCGCCGGACACCTTCCGGGCGCGGTCTTTTTCGATATTGAAGCCCTCTCTGACCATACCTCTTCCCTGCCCCACATGCTGCCGCGCCCGGAAGCGTTCGCCGTTGCCATGCGTGAGCTAGGCATCAGCAGCGACAAGCACCTGGTGATTTACGATGAAGGTAACCTCTACTCTGCGCCCCGGGCGTGGTGGATGCTTAAAACCTTTGGCGTGGAGCAGGTATCGATTCTGGCGGGTGGCCTGGCAGGCTGGCAGCGCGACGAGCTGCCGCTTCAGCAGGGTGACGTGACGCTGCCCGAGGCTGAGTTTGAAGCCCACTTTGACGCCGACCGCGTGAAGCGCCTCACTGACGTGCTGCTGATTAGCCATGAGAAAACCGCTCAACTGGTAGATGCCCGCCCTGCCCCACGTTTCAATGCCGAAACGGATGAGCCGCGTCCGGGACTGAAGCGCGGTCATATCCCTGGGGCGCTGAACGTGCCGTGGGGCGATCTGGTGTTTGAGGGCGAGTTAAAGACAACCGACGAGCTGAGCGCTGTATTTGGCCGTCAGGGTGTCGATCTCAACAAGCCGATTGTGGTGAGCTGTGGCTCAGGAGTTACCGCTGCCGTGGTGGCGCTGGCGCTGGAGACGCTGGGCGTAGAGGGCGTTACGCTCTATGACGGCTCATGGAGTGAATGGGGCGCGCGGGACGATCTGCCCGTTGAACCATCCTGAGCATGGACAACCGCCTTGCGCCGTTGCTGTCGCGCGGCGAGTCGCTGACCCGCGCGGAGTATCGCGTGCTGGCCCATCTCACCGCCCACCCGCTTCTGGTGGGCAACATCACCGTGCGCGAGCTGGCCCAGGAGACCTTTGTCTCTACCGCCACCATCATGCGCCTGTGTCAGAAGCTGGGTTTTAGCGGCTACAGCGAGCTGATCTGGTACTGCAAGCAGCTGCTTGCCGATACGCCACACATCGCGGTCCCGGCGGATGAAACCGCCGATCTCTCGCTGCGGTTTAATCAGTTTATCGCTAACTACCAGCAGACCTTTCGCTGGGCGACGGAGGAGAAGCGCCGTTGTTTCGCCGCTCTGCTGCGTGAGAAAGAGAGCTTTTTTCTCTACGGGGCGGGCTTCTCCTATCTCTTTGCGGAGTATCTCACCAAGAAACTACAGGTACTGGGCAAGACGGCGTTTATCTCTGGGCCGGGGGACAGCCGCAATATTTTTCTCAGCAACGCCGCCCGCTATGAGGTGTTTATTGCCGTCTCCCGCAGCGGTGAGACGGAGCAGGTGCTGGATAAAGCGCGAATAGCGAAAAACGTTGGCATGACTATCGTGGCGTTTACCCGCGCCTCAGCCAATACTCTTGCGGGCATGGCAGATCTCCATTTCGGACTGTATGACGAGGCGGTGCATTTTGCCGCCGAAGCCGCAGGGGTAACCTCATTCGAGTCGAACCTGGTGCTGCTGATGGATTTGCTGCTGCTGGAAGCGACGGGGTGAACGCTCACCCCGTCAAGGGACTAGATAATGCGCTGCTTAAAGTCGCGCAGGAAGCTGCCCCAGCGACGCTCGTAGAAGGGCGTAATGTGCGCCAGCATAAAGTGGCTGATGCCCTTCTCGCCTTCGGCAACGAGGCAGATGTCAACAGGCTCATCGCCCGGCAACGTGTCGGTGGCAACGCTGCCAGCTGACTGGATAATCGCGTCGATGTCGCTGTCGGCCTCAACTTCAATGCCGATCAGCAGGTTGGGCTGGGCGTCAGCCTCCTCTTTGATAGAGCAGAGAAACGCACGTTTGACCGTTTTCATGGTCTTAAACAGCGTCGTCAATGAGTCAACCATCTGCGCAGGCGGCTCGGCCACCTCGGAGAGCAGCAGCGCGCTGCCGCCCTCTATGACCTTCTGCTGGCTGAGGGGATTCCCCTCCTCTTTCCCCACCAGGTGGGCGATTTCACTCGGCGTAAACTCTTTGCCCGTCGGCAGCTTGGCGTTGAGGAACAGCGTCTCGCCGAGGGTCATCTCAAACAGGGTACGCACCGGCATTACCACGAAGGCCTGCTCATCCTCAACCGCCTGCTGTAAAGCCTCCAGGGAGGTGAAAAACGGGATCACCGAGGTGCCGTCGTCTTTCTCCCAGTGCTGAATATCCAGGGCGCTATCTTCAACCACCGTCTGGCCCTCTGCCGCCGTACCGGGAACCCAGACGGTGGAGGTCATCAGCGTGCGGAAGAACGCAGGACGGTGACCCGGCTCGGTCGCCGCCTGCTCAAGCAGGGTCTCTAATTCGTTTTTCGTTTCAGACATAAAATGAGTCATTCACCCATGCCGGGTGGCGCTGCGCTTACCCGGCCTACGTAACAGCCAGGCCCGTGCAAGCGCAGCGCCGCCGGGCGTAGCAATTATTCCGCTGTTAACAGGTTGGCGATGGTACGCACGCCCAGACCGGTTGCCCCAGCAGCCCACTGATCCACAGCCGCTTTACGGTAGGTGGCAGAGCAGTCGATATGCAGCCAACCTTCACGGTAGTTCTCAACGAAATGGGAGAGGAAACCGGCGGCGGTGCTGGCTCCCGCCGGGAAGGCGGCGCTGGCAGTGTTGTTCAGTTCGGCAAAGTTAGACGGCAGCTGGCTGCGGTGGAACTCCGCCAACGGCAGACGCCAGAACGGCTCGTTCTCCGCGCTGGCGCTGGCCAGCAGGCGATTTGCCAGCTTGTCATCAAAGCTCAGCAGCGCGTGGTAGTCGTTGCCAAGGGCGGTTTTTGCCGCGCCGGTCAGCGTTGCCGCGTCGATAATCAGCTCTGGATTTTGCTTCACCGCGTCGATCAGGCCATCGGCCAGCACCAGGCGGCCTTCGGCGTCGGTATTCATAATCTCAACGGTTTTGCCGTTGCGGTAGCGAATGATGTCGCCAAGCTTGAAGGCGTTGCCGCTAATCAGGTTATCTGCGCAGCAGAGGTAGAGCTTCACGCGTTTGTTCAGGCCACGCGTAATGGCAAATGCCAGCGCGCCGGTGACCATGGCTGCGCCGCCCATATCGGACTTCATCGAGTCCATAAACGCGCTCTGCTTGATGCTGTAGCCGCCGGAGTCAAAGGTGACGCCTTTGCCGACCAGGCAGGCATAGACTGGGGCATTTTTATCGCCGGTGGGGTTGTAGTCCAGGGCCAGCAGAACCGGCGTGCGCTCGGAGCCGCGGCCAACGGTGTAGATCCCCATGTAGTTCTGCTCGCGCAGATCTTCACCTTTGGTAATGCGGTAAGAGATGTTCTCCCCGCCCACGCCGCTCAGCAGATCCACCGCGCGCTGGGCCAACTGCTCCGGCCCCAGCTCTTCGGGCGAGGCGTTGATGGCATCGCGCACCCAGTCGATAACGTTGCGGCGGCTCTCCAGCTCTTTCTGCTGGGCATCGTCCAGCGCAGCCCACTCAATTTTGCGGCTGCCTTTCGGCCCGCGGTAGCCCTGCCAGAAAGCCCAGCTGCGGTCGACGTCCCAGCCCTCGCCTGTCAGCTGGACATGCTTGATGCCCATGCCGTCGATTTTGCGCGCTGCGCGCTGGATCAGTCCCAGGTCGTCCGCGCCGGTAAGGTGCAGCGCAACGCCGTCGCTGTTAATGCTGTAAGCTGCTTTTTCGCCCCAGCGCGCATCGGCGGGCTGAGTCGTCAGGGTGATTTTCATGGCTTCGGTTGTCATTATTCTGTCCTTATGATCAAGCCTGCGATGTGAAAACGGGCTACCCGAAGGCAGCCCGCTGTGCATTATGACGCTTCGTCTAACCAGACTAACAGAATCGCTTCCAGAATCTTTTCATTGGATGCGTTTGGTTCGTCATCAAAGTCATCCAGTTCACAAATCCACTGGTGCATATCGGTAAAGCGCACGGTTTTTGGATCGAGATCCGGGTAAGCGTCATACAGCGCCTCGCCGATTTCACGGCTGTCACTCCACTTCAGGCCCATATCAATGCTCCCGCGCGTGGTTAATAGTATAACGCGGCATCTCGACCACCAGATCTTCGTCGGTGACGCGAGCCTGACAGCTCAGACGGCTCTCCGGCTCCAGACCCCAGGCTTTATCCAGCATGTCGTCTTCGTCTTCGGTGCTCTCCGCCAGCGAGTCAAAACCTTCACGCACTACGCAGTGGCAGGTAGTGCAGGCACAGGATTTTTCGCAGGCGTGTTCAATCTCAATGCCGTTACGCAGGGCAACGTCAAGAATGGTCTCACCGACATTCGCTTCCAGAACAGCGCCATCCGGACAGAGATCCTGATGGGGCAAAAATACAATCTTTGGCATATTAAACCTCGTCCACAGAGTGGCCCTTCAGCGCTTTACGAACCGACTGGTCCATGCGGCGTGCGGCAAACTCCTGGGTTTGTTTGTCTATATTTTTAATGGCTTGCTCTATGGCGTCAGCGTCATCGCCCTCGGCGGCTACACGCAGACGTGCAGCGGCGTCGTCAATAACCTGACGTTCTGCGGCGCTTAACAGCGCGGCATCGGTTCCGAGCGCGCTTTGCAGACTCTCCAGCACGCGCGCGGCCTCCACTTTCTGCTCTGCCAGCATTCGCGCTTTCACGTCTTCGCCAGCAAAACTCATGGAATCCTGGATCATGGTGGCGATTTCGCCATCGGTCAGCCCGTAGGAGGGTTTGACCTGAATTGAGGCGGCCACGCCGGTGGATTTCTCCATGGCGGTGACGCTCAGCAGGCCGTCGGCGTCCACCTGGAAGGTGACGCGAATGTGTGCCCCACCGGCAGGCAGCGCAGGGATACCGCGCAGGGTAAAGCGCCCCAGCGAGCGGCAGTCGGCGACCAGCTCACGCTCGCCCTGCATCACGTGGATCGACATGGCGGTCTGGCCATCTTTAAAGGTGGTGAACTCCTGGGCGCGCGCCACCGGAATGGTGGTGTTCCGCGGGATCACTTTCTCTACCAGTCCGCCCATGGTCTCAAGACCCAGCGAAAGCGGGATCACGTCCAGCAGCAGCATTTCGCTATCCGGCTTGTTGCCGACCAGAATATCGGCCTGAATCGCCGCGCCGATGGCAACAACCTTATCGGGATCGATGGTGGTCAGCGGCTGGCGACCAAAGAACTCGCCGACGCGATCGCGCACCAGCGGCACGCGGGTAGAGCCGCCTACCATGACGACTTCCAGCACCTCGCTGGCCTCAACGCCTGCGTCTTTCAACGCCCGGCGGCAGGAGAGCAGCGTGCGCTTAACCAGGGTAGAGATGAGATCGTTGAACCCGGTGCGGGTGATGCTGCCCTGCCAGCCTGCCACGTTGACGTCGACGCTTTCGGCGTCGCTGAGGGCAATTTTAGCGTCGATAGCCGCGTCCAGCAGCTGACGCTGCAGGCGCGGATCCTGACGATCGCTGATGCCCGCCAGCTCACGGATGCGATCCGCCAGCAGGTGGTCGAAGTCATCGCCGCCCAGCGCGGAGTCGCCGCCGGTGGCCAGAACTTCAAATACCCCACGGCTCAGGCGCAGGATAGAGATATCAAAGGTGCCGCCGCCCAGATCGTAAACGGCGATCACGCCCTCTTTGCCAGAGTCGAGTCCGTAAGCGATGGCTGCCGCCGTCGGCTCGTTAAGCAGGCGCAGCACGTGCAGGCCCGCCAGCCGCGCGGCGTCTTTGGTGCCCTGACGCTGGGCATCGTCAAAGTAGGCCGGGACGGTGATCACTACGCCGTCCAGCTCGCCCGCCAGCGCTTCAGTGGCACGCGCGGCCAGCGCCTTGAGGATATCGGCAGAGATGCGCACCGGGTTAAGCAGGCCCGCAGCGGTGGCGATCATCGGCAGACCGTTTTCGCTCGCCTGCAGCTGATACGGCAGATGCGGGTAGCGCGCCTGGATGTCGGCCAGCGAGCGGCCCATCATGCGCTTAACCGAGCTGATGGTATTAGCCGGATCGTTGACCGCATTGCTGCGCGCCTCAAATCCCACCCGGTGGCCCCGCGGCTGATAGTGCACCACGGAAGGCAGCAGGTGACGCCCGTCGCTGTCCGGCAGCGTTTGTGCCTGGCCGCTACGCACGGTAGCCACCAGAGAGTGTGTTGTACCCAGATCAATGCCCGCCGCCAGACGACGCTGGTGCGGCGCGGCACTCATGCCCGGCTCACTAATTTGTAATAAGGCCATGTTTGCTTCCGAAATTTAAAAATCGAGCAGCTTTTCTTCGAGTTGTTCTGCTGTGCTGCGTAGTTTATCGAGAAAACGGAGTTTACGCACCGTCTCTGCGGCATCGCTCCACGACTCGCCATCAAGCTGCTCTACCATGGTCTGGTGGCGCGAGGTAAACATCGCCGCAACGCGCTTCAGAAACGCCTCAAGCCGATCGGTATCGCGGGCCTGCTCAATCTCATCCAGCTCTTCACGCAGCTCAAGCTGCTCCATCAGGAAGGCGGTGTCGCGGACGGTGTGCTGCTCGCTGGCGAGGTCGAAACCGTGCAGGGAGAGCAGATACTCGGCGCGCGGCAGCGGATGACGCAGCGTCTGCCATGCCTGGTTGATGGTCGCAGAGTGTTGGACGGCGGCAAGCTGTTCAGCGGCGGTGCCACTGGCAAACCGGTCGGGATGGTATTGACGTTGCAGATCCTGAAAGCGGGTGGCCAGCGCCTGGGTATCCAGATGATAGCTGGCGGGCAACCCAAAGAGGGTAAAGTAATCCATAACAGTCTCGGGGTTAGGCGGGTTAAAGCAAACCCCACCGCAGAGCAGTGGGGTTGAGTCGTTCAGGCGCGATTAAACGTGGAAGCTTTCGCCGCAGCCGCACTCATCTTTCACGTTCGGGTTAGTAAACTTAAACCCTTCGTTGAGGCCCTCTTTTACGAAGTCCAGCTGAGTGCCGTTCAGGAACTGCAGGCTTTTGCCATCGACCACGACCTTAACGCCTTTGTCTTCGAACACGGTATCTTCTGCCGCAGGCTCGTCAACAAATTCCAGCACGTAGGCCATACCCGAACAGCCGGAGGTTCTCACCCCCAGACGCAGGCCAAACCCTTTACCCCGGTTGGCCAGGAAGCTATTTACTCGCGCGGCAGCACTGTCGCTAAGGGTAATCGACATACAAACCTCTGCTCGTTATTTCGCGTCACGTTTGCTTTTGTAGTCCGCAATCGCCGCTTTGATTGCATCTTCCGCCAGGATAGAACAGTGGATCTTAACCGGCGGCAGCTCCAGCTCATCGGCGATGTCGGTGTTTTTAATCGCCTGGGCTTCGTCCAGGGATTTACCTTTCACCCACTCGGTTACGAGGGAGCTGGAGGCGATCGCCGAGCCGCAGCCGTAGGTTTTAAAACGCGCGTCTTCAATGATGCCGTCGTTGTTTACTTTGATCTGCAGCTTCATCACGTCGCCACAGGCTGGTGCACCCACCATGCCGCTACCAACGCTGGCGTCGCTGTTGTCGAAAGAGCCAACGTTGCGCGGGTTTTCGTAGTGATCGATTACTTTTTCGCTATAAGCCATTTTAAATTCTCCTGATGCCGCTACCGATTAATGATGAGACCATTCAATGCTGTTCAGATCCACGCCCTGTTTGAACATCTCCCACAGCGGAGAGAGGTCGCGCAGACGGCCAATGGAGTTGCGAACCAGATTGATGGTGTAGTCAATCTCTTCTTCGGTAGTAAAACGACCTAAAGAGAAACGAATAGAGCTGTGTGCCAGCTCGTCAGTCATGCCCAGCGCGCGCAGCACGTAGGATGGCTCAAGGCTTGCAGAGGTACAGGCGGAACCAGAAGAGACCGCGAGATCCTTCAGCGCCATGATCAGCGACTCGCCTTCAACGTAGTTAAAGCTGACGTTGAGGATGTTCGGTACGCCCTGCTCAAGATCGCCGTTCAGATACACTTCTTCCATATCTTTCACGCCGTCCCACAGACGGTTACGCAGCGTACGCAGGCGAGCCATCTCGGTGTCCATCTCTTCTTTAGCAATGCGGTAGGCTTCACCCATGCCAACGATCTGGTGCACAGGCAGCGTACCGGAACGCATGCCGCGCTCGTGACCGCCGCCGTGCATCTGTGCTTCAATGCGGATACGCGGTTTACGACGCACGTACAGCGCGCCAATCCCTTTCGGACCGTAGATTTTGTGGCCGGAGAAGGACATCAGGTCAACTTTCAGCTGGCTCAGATCGATAGGCAGCTTGCCCACGCTCTGGGTTGCATCAACGTGGTAGATGATGCCGCGCGCACGGCAGAGTTCGCCGATGGTCGCGATATCCTGCACAACGCCGATTTCGTTGTTCACGTGCATGATGGAGACCAGAATGGTGTCTTCGCGCATGGCGGCTTCCAGCTCTTTCAGGTCGATAATGCCGTTGCTCTGCGGCGCGAGATAGGTCACTTCAAAACCTTCACGCTCCAGCTGACGGCAGGTATCCAGCACGGCTTTGTGTTCGGTTTTGCTGGTGATGATGTGCTTGCCTTTTTTCTGGTAGAAGTTGGCAGCACCTTTGATCGCCAGGTTGTCAGATTCGGTAGCACCGGAGGTGAAAACAATTTCACGCGGATCAGCGCCAACCAGCTCGGCAATCTGATTACGGGCGATATCTACCGCCTCTTCAGCATGCCAGCCAAAACGGTGTGAACGGGAAGCTGGGTTACCAAAGTTTCCGTCCAGGGTCAGACACTGCATCATTTTCTCGGCAACACGCGGATCCACCGGCGTGGTTGCGGAGTAGTCGAGATAGATCGGTAATTTCATTGCTCTATAGACTCCGTACATCGCTTCAATGCAAGGAACCAGGCAACCGGCTGGATGTACGGCCGACGTGGCGGAGCGTGGCGCTCCGGCCTGGTTCATAAATCTTTTATAGTTTTTTACCCTAGCTGTTTTGCGGTGCGGCAAGGCGGCAAGCTTGTGAATCCCCAGGAGCTTACATGAGTAAGTGACTTGGGGTGAACAAGCGCAGCCAACGCAGCAGCGCCCCGAAACAGGACGGGTAAATTAGGCGCGCAGTTTGACGTTAATGGCGTCCTGCGCGCGGGTGGTGCGCTGTGTTTCCTGGCTCTGCTGGCGATCGGCAACGTCCATTACTTCCTGGTTATTGACCAGTTCACCGAGGGTGATATTGTTCAGGAAGCCGGTCAGACGATCGCTCAGGTCGCGCCACAGCGCGTGGGTCAGGCACTTATCGCCGCCCTGGCAGCCGCCTTTACCCTGACAGCGGGTAGCGTCTACCGATTCGTCAACGGCGCTGATCACTTCGCCCACGGCGATGCTGTTGGCATCTTTACCTAACAGATAACCGCCGCCCGGACCACGTACGCTGGCCACCAGGCCATTCTTACGCAGGCGGGAGAAGAGCTGCTCCAGATAGGAGAGGGAGATTCCCTGACGCTCGGAGATATCAGCCAACGGAACCGGGCCCGATTCGGAGTTGAGCGCAACGTCCAGCATTGCAGTAACGGCATAACGCCCTTTAGATGTCAGTCTCATGTCTTACTTAACCTCAAACTCGCCCCTGCCCGGGGTTATCGTTATATAAATAGGTATAAAAACGGTCTGTTACATAGCAGGCGCAAGTGTGACATTCCCGACTAAAATGGTCAACTATTTACTTGACTGTTTTAGTCAGGTATTAGGCGTTTTGTGCGATGTCCTTAACGCCGGGTGGCGCTGCGCTTACCCGGCCTACAAAACCGTAGGCCCGCGCCAGCGAAGCGCCGCCGGGCAAAGCGGCACTGCTGTTATTTATTGTTCTTCTGCTCAATCGACGCCAGAATACCGCGCAGGATGTTCAGCTCCTGGCTCTCAGGACGTGCGCGGGTAAACAGTCGACGCAGCTTGTTCATTACCTGTCCCGGATGATCGGGGCGGATAAAACCGGTCGCCAGCAGCGTCTGTTCAAGGTGGCCGTAGAAGCGCTCAAGGTCGTCTACCAGCGGATAAGGCGTCTCCTCCTCTGCCGGTTCAGCGTCGGTTTCCTGGGCCGCCAGCCAGGCCATGCGGACTTCATAGGCGATGACCTGTACCGCCATGGCCAGGTTCAGCGAGCTGTACTCCGGGTTCGCAGCAATAGCAACGTGGTAGTGGCACTTCTGCAACTCTTCGTTGGTCAGGCCCACGCGCTCGCGACCAAATACCAGCGCGACCGGCGCGTGCTGCCCTTCGCTAACGCTCTTCAATCCGCACTCGCGCGGATCCAGCATTGGCCACGGCAGCGTACGGGAGCGCGCGCTGGTGCCCACCACCAGGCTGCAGCCCGCCAGCGCGTCGTCGAGGGTGTCGACAATCTGTGCATTACCGATGACGTCGCTAGCCCCGGCGGCCAGGGCGATGGCTTGGGAGTCCGGCTTTACCAGCGGGTTAACCAGCCAAAGGTTCGTTAAGCCCATGGTTTTCATAGCGCGGGCAACGGAGCCCATGTTGCCGGTGTGAGAGGTTTCAACCAGCACGATTCGTATATTTTGCAGCATAGTTTTTCAGCGTCTTAAGAATATTTGCGCATATTAGCATAAAGCAAAGACATAATCCGAACTCGCTGGTATACTCTGCGCCGTTTTCACCCCCGTTCTTTAACATCCAGTGAGAGATACCGATGCATCCAATGCTGACCATCGCCGTGCGCGCAGCGCGCAAGGCGGGTAATGTAATTGCCAAACACTACGAAACGCCCGACTCTGTTGAAACCAACCAGAAAGGCAGCAATGATTTCGTAACTAACGTTGATAAAGCCGCCGAGGCCGTGATTATCGACACTATCCGCAAATCTTACCCGCAACATACTATTATCACCGAAGAGTCCGGTGAACACGCAGGCGAAGATCAGGATGTGCAATGGGTTATCGATCCACTGGATGGCACCACCAACTTTATCAAACGTCTGCCCCACTTCTCGGTCTCAATCGCCGTGCGCATTAAAGGCCGTACCGAAGTTGCCGTGGTTTACGATCCAATGCGTAACGAACTCTTCACCGCTACCCGTGGCCAGGGCGCACAGCTCAACGGCTACCGCCTGCGCGGCGGCACCGCTCGCGATCTGGATGGCACCATTCTGGCGACCGGTTTCCCGTTCAAAGCCAAACAGCATGCCCCGACCTACATCAAGATCGTGGGTAAACTCTTCACCGAGTGCGCGGACTTCCGCCGCACCGGCTCTGCCGCGCTGGATCTGGCCTACGTTGCCGCTGGCCGCGTAGACGGTTTCTTTGAGATCGGCCTGAAGCCGTGGGATTTTGCCGCAGGCGAGCTGCTGGTTCGTGAAGCAGGTGGCCTGGTGTGTGACTTCACCGGTAACCACAACTACATGATGAGCGGTAACATCGTCGCCGGTAACCCACGCGTAGTGAAAGCTATGCTGGCGAACATGCGTGACGAGCTGAGCGAAGCGCTGAAGCGTTAAGCATCGCTGACGCCGGATAAGCGCTACGCCTATCCGGCGATTTAAAACGGCCTCAATCCCCTGCCCATCGGCACCGCACTGAGCCACATCACCACCGCCGCCGTTACCAGAATCACGCCTCCAGCCAAAGCCAGCGTTGACCAGCCTACCTGCTGCCAAAGCACCGGCGTTTTAGTGCCGCCAAGTTTGACCGCCAGCCGCCGAAAGCTATGTACCAGCAGCGCCAGGGAAGAGATGGTCAGCGAAGTGCCTGCCGCCATCGCCATGGCCGATGCCATTCCCCAGCTAAACACCCCGATAACTTTACTGAACAGCAGGACCATGATCGCCCCAGAGCAGGGCCGCATCCCCATCGACAGAATAATCATCAGCCGGGCGCGCCAGTCATCGCCGCGCGTGAGCTGCTCTGGCGTGGGCAGATGCTGATGCCCGCAGCCGCAGTGGGCATCGTGCACATGGTGTGGGGTAAAAGCGGTAAACGTCGGCCTGCGCAAGAGCAGACGCAGCTTGTTCAGCGCACGCCAGCAGAGCAAGAGTCCCAGCACGCCCACCAGAACATAGCTCCCCTTCTCTAACCAGTAGCTGCTCACATGCAGCTGACGGGCGGGCAGCTGGAGCAGGGTCAGAACCACAACCACCAGCACAATGGCTACCAGCCCCTGTAGCAGCGACGAGGCGAGGGTCAGGCCAATGCTCGACCTCAGTTTTGACGGATGGGTGGCAAGCCAGGTGGTTATCACCACTTTACCGTGGCCCGGCCCAAGGGCGTGTAATACCCCATAAAGAAAGCTAAACAGCAGCAGCGCGCCACCCGCCCGGCGCGGATCCGCCGCCACGCCTTTTAGCAGGGCGCTCATCTGCTGGTTAACCTCCCGCTGCCAGCCCGCGCTCTCCATCATGATCCGGGGCCAGGCGTGCCACAGCTCAATCCCACCCACCACTGCACAGAGCAGCAGCAGGGCCAACGGCCAGAGCGCACGCCAGCGGGGCGCGCCTCTTACTGAACTTAGCATCATGCCTTGCACTCCAGGGTCACGGTCTGGGCAAACTGCTTGCCGAGATCCATATCCTCCGGCGGCGCATCCTCTTTATCCAGCGACTGCGCGAAGGCCAGAGTCTCCTCCCCGGGCGTCGGCGTGCGCAGCTCTGCCTGGCAAAGTTTTTGCAGATCGGCAGAGAGCGTAATATCGCGCTCGCTCTGATAGGTCATATCGACATAGTAGGTGTGATCGAAGGTGGAAAAGGTGTAGCGCTGCCCGGCCAGCGGCTGCGGCGTGGCCAGCGGCAGGGTAAAGGTCAGCACGGCCTGGTGATTGACCCGCGACATGCCGTAGTGCGTGGGCCGATTAAGAAACTTAACCCGCTGCCCGTTATGCCAGACCTCGGTAAAGTAGTCCTGCCCCAGCACGTTGGCCATCACCTCTGCCGCCAGCTTTTTCCATACCGGCGATTCCGGCTTAGCGTCGCCAGCGTCATAGAGCAGATCGGCTGAAGTGATCTCATCCATCGTCCAGCGCATATCGAGAGCAACGAGCTGCCCCTTCGCCACAACCGGCTCGGTTTGCAGACGAATAAAGCTATGGGGATGCGCCAGCGCGGGAAGCGATAAAAACGCGAAAACCAGCGCGCCAGCGTACGGTTTAACTGTTTGCATGTGTTCCTTACGAGAAAAATTCTGTGACGCCCCCCGGCATTCCTGAGGGAAAGCCCGACAGCGGGGCTTTCGCCGCCGTATCCTTTAGCTATTCTTATCGAAACCCCTAACTGGAATCCAGCAGATGACAACCGTAACGATACAGCCATCTGTGCTCTCCAGTTCACAACGCCGCTGTCATGTACTCCTAATGCTCGCCCTGCCAGGACAAACGGTGACACCAGATATACTCGGCAAGCTGAACAACGTGGACGGCACAATTACCCGGCAAGATATTGCCGATACGGGTCATGAGATCCAGCGCTACCACCGGCTGACCATCACCGCGCAGCCGGACGGCAGCTACCGCATTGAGGGCACGGCCCTTGACCAGCGTCTCTGCCTCGTCCAATGGCTCAAGCGCGCCATTCGTCTCTGCCCCAACTTTGTTAGCGCTCACTTTACCCCGGCGCTAAAAACCGCGCTCAAGCAGCAGGGTATCGCCAGAACATTGTATGACGATACTAACCTGCATGCCCTGATTAATCTCTGCTCTCGCCGCCTTGAACGGCAGTTTGAGCAGCGGGATATTCAGTTCCTCCGCCTCTATCTACAATATTGCCTGCTTGCGCACCAGCTTGGCTTTACCCCCGCGTTCGCACCCTTGCAGCAGGCCTGGGCCGAGGCGCGGGCAGAGTACCTGGTCGCCCATGAGATCATTCGCCACTGGCAGCGCCGGGTCATTCCGATCCCACACGTGAGCGAGCATCTCTTTCTGGCGGTGCTGTTTATGCTGCTGCGCACGCCGGATCCGATCCGCGACAGCCATCAGCAGGATGCCCGGCTGCGGGAAGCTATTCACCGCACCATCGAACGCTTTCGCGCCCTCTCCGGGATGGACTTTAGCGATGAGCAGGGGCTGACCGATCAGCTCTATATTCACCTGGCGCAGGCGCTAAATCGTAGCCTGTTTGGCATCGGAATCGACACCAGCCTGACGGAGGAGATCAATCTGCTCTATCCCCGGCTGATGCGTACCACCCGCGAGGCGCTGCTCTGTGTTGAAGAGGAGTATAACCTGTGCTTTACCCATGAGGAGGCGGGACTGGTGGCGGTGATCTTTGGTGCATGGCTGATGCAGGAGAACGATCTGCACGAGAAGCAGGTAGTCCTGCTCACCGACGACGCGCCCGAGCGGGAGCGAGCCATTGAAGAGCAGCTGCGTGAGCTGACGCTGCTGCCGCTAAATATCAAGTATCTGCCGCTCGCCACCTTCCAGAAAGAGGGAGCCCCGCGCGAGGCCGCTCTGATTGTGACCCCTTACGTGACGCCGCTGCCGCTCTTCTCCGCACCGCTGATCCATGCGGTGATGACCCTGAGCGAGCAGCAGCAGCGACACATTCGCGACATGCTGGAGTCTTAAGCCCGGGCGGTAACGCCGGGCCGAACAACCAGCGCGGGCAGCGCGACCAGCGCCATCACCCAGAATACGCCCTGGTGCAGATGCTGGAACAGGAAGCCGGCAAAGATGGTCATGACCGCGATGCTGCCCCCCATCGCCACCGCCGAGTAGACGGCCTGCAGGCGGATCACCTCGCTCCCCTGACGGGCGGCAATATAGCGCATCGCCGCCAGGTGACAGACGGTAAAGGTTCCACAGTGCAGCACCTGCACCACCAGCAGCCACGGCAGCGCCGTGGTCCAGCCCATCAGCGTCCAGCGCGCTACGCCGCACACCGCCGACAGCAGGAGCAGGTCCCGGGCGCTCCAGCGGCGGAACAGGCGATTGCTCAGGGCGAAGATAACCACCTCCGCAACAACGCCCAGCGACCAGAGATAGCCCACCGTTGAGGCGGAGTAGCCCGCCTCCTGCCAGTAGATGGCGCTGAAGCCATAGTAGGCAGCGTGCGCCCCCTGCAGCAGCGAAACGCAGGCAAGAAAGCGCCCGTTCTGACGGACCAGGCTGCGCCACGCGGGCCAGCCGGCGGCGGCCTGCGCCCGCTGCTCACCAAGCGGCATCACCGACGGACGCAGCAGCATCCCAAGCAGCATGGAGACACTCCCCAGGGTAAGCATCGCCAGGATCGCCCGGTAGTCGAAGAGGCTCACCAGCTTGCCGGTCAGCGCCGAGCCGATCACAAAGGCGACCGATCCCCACAGGCGCACCCGGCCATAGTCCATGACGATCTGCTTTTGCCAGGTATTAGCCAGCGCGTCGGTGAGCGGCACCAGCGGCGAGAAGAACAGGTTAAAGCCGATGATGATCGCCATCAGCCAGCCAACGTGATTTCCAGCCCAAAAGGCCAGGGCAAACAGCAGCGTCAGGAGAGCCAGTACACGCAGAGCGAACACCAGCCGGGAGGGATCGGTGACCCGAGGGGCAATAATCAGGCTGCCGAGAAAGCGGGCGACCAGCCCTGCGCCGAGCAGCAGGCCGATGGTTTCCGGCGTCAGGCCGGTGCCCTTGAGCCAAACGCTCCAGAAAGGTAAAAAGATGCCGTAGCTGAAAAAGTAGGTAAAGTAGCTCAGCGCCAGCCAGCGCGTGGAATGCAAAACCATGAATCCCTCCCGTTTTGGAGGCGTTAGTCTGGCGTTAAAACCCCGTAGGTGCAAGCAAACCCTAAACACCGAGACGGTTTGCCAGAGCGTGAATTTGCTTGTCTCGATTCAGTTCACATATTTGCAACTTCACACGCGGTGGAAAGGGGTAGTAAGAGGATAAATCACGCCTGACTTAAGTTAAATGATAATAAAATGTTAAATGTAAGTTATTAAATAATCATTTTTTAACAGTAATAGCCATTTATAACGTAATGGCATTATTGATATTTAACTTAATTTTAACCTGAAATTATCTATAAATTTACATTTTAGTGCACCGATCACACTTCAAGTTTCTGCGATACGTTTCCCCTTCCCTTCATTGCTAATCTTCCCTCCGTGACATGCCTCGGTCCCTAAAAAAGGTAGAACTATGAAATTCAAACTCGCATTGCTCAGCGCAGCCCTGATTTCTGCATGCATGGTGTCCGGTACGTCGGTTGCAGCGGAGAAGTATGAAATTGCCGTGGTCGCCAAGGTGACCGGCATTCCGTGGTTTAACCGTATGGAAACCGGCGTCAACGAGGCGGCGAAAAAGCTCGACGTTAACGCCTACCAGACCGGCCCTTCAACGCCGGATCCGGCCCAGCAGGTGAAGGTGATTGAGGATCTGATCGCCAAAAACGTTAACGCCATTATCGTGGTGCCGAACGACGCTAAAGTGCTGGAGCCGGTGCTGAAAAAAGCCCGCGATAAAGGCATTGTGGTGCTGACCCATGAGTCACCGGATCAGCAGATTGGTCAGTGGGATATTGAAACCATCGACAGCGAGAAGTATGCGCAGGCCAACGTCGATGAGCTGGCGAAAGATATGGGCGGCAAAGGCGGCTACGCCATCTACGTTGGCTCCCTGACGGTGCCGCTGCATAACGCCTGGGCCGATTACGCCATTAAATATCAGAAAGAGAAATACCCGGATATGTTTGAGGTGACCTCGCGCCTGCCGGTAGCCGAGAGCATCGACAAGTCCTACTCCACGACGCTGGACCTGATGAAAACCTATCCGCAGATGAAAGGGGTGATCGGCTTCGGCTCCCTCGGCCCTATCGGTGCGGGCCAGGCGGTGCAGAAGAAACGGGCGAAAGAGAAAGTGACCGTGGTGGGTATCGCCATGCCAGCCCAGGCTGCACCTTATTTGATGCGCGGCGATATCAAGAAAGCGCTGCTGTGGGATCCGAAAGATGCAGGTTATGCGCTGGTGACCGTTGCCGACCAGCTGCTGAAGGGTAAAGAAGTCACGTCCGATCTGACCATCGACGGTTTAGGGAAAGCCGATGTCGACATGGAGAAGAAAGTGATCCGCTTTAATAAGATCCTCGAAGTCACCAAAGATAACGCACAGTCGCTCGGTTTCTAAGGCTCTCCGCCTACACCAGGGAACCTCAACGCCGGCCGTCTGGCCGGCACACTCGAATAAAACGACTTAAGTGCCCAAACGGGCGCTCGCAGGGGTATTGTCCATGGCCGACACCACCGCATTTATCACTCTTGAGAATATCAGCAAGCAATTCCCGGGCGTGCTGGCGCTGGATAACGTGAACCTGACGCTACGGAAAGGTGAAGTTCACTGTCTGGCAGGGCAGAACGGCTGCGGTAAGAGCACCATCATTAAAGTGATCTCCGGCGTCTATCACCCGGAAAAAGGAGCGCAGATCCAGCTCGACGGCAAACTGTTCCACCATCTGACGCCGCAGCTCTCTGCCCACTACGGCATTCAGGTTATCTACCAGGATCTCTCCCTGTTCCCTAACTTCAGCGTGGCCGAAAACATAGCCGTTAACCGCTATTTACCGGGCGGAGACGTTTGGATGCGGCGCGGCGCGATGCGCAAGCAGGCGCTGGCGGCGATGCAGCGGATCGGCGTCAGCATCGATCCCGATAAAAAAGTCGAGAAACTCTCTATTGCCGACCGTCAGCTGGTGGCGATTTGTCGCGCTATCGCCGCCGATGCCCGGCTGGTGATTATGGATGAGCCAACCGCCTCCCTCACCCGCCAAGAGGTAAACGGCCTGCTACGGGTAGTCAACGAATTGAAAGCCGCCGGGATCTGCGTGGTATTCGTCAGCCACCGCCTCGACGAAGTGATGGAAGTGGCGGATCGCATCAGCGTCATGCGTGACGGCAAGCTGGTGGGGACATATCCGGCGAGCCAGCTCGACAGCCACGAACTGGCGTTCCTGATGACCGGCCAGCGCTTCCACTACAGCCCGTTGCCGGAAAAACCGTCTGCCGAGCAGGAGCCGATGCTGGAGCTGCGTAACTTAAGCCGTCGGGGAAAATACCAGAACATCAACCTGTCGCTGCGCAGCGGCGAGATTGTCTCTATCGTTGGTCTGCTGGGTGCCGGGCGCACCGAGCTGTGTCTGAGCCTGTTCGGTATGACCCACCCGGAGAGCGGAGAGATGCGCATCAACGGTAAGCCGGTCACCCTGCGCAATAACCATGACGCCATTAAGCACGGGATCGGCTACGTCTCAGAGGATCGCCTGACCCAGGGGCTGATCATGGAGCAATCGATCTACGACAACACCATCGTCACGGTATTCGATAAGCTGCATACGCGCGGCGGCCTGCTGGATCATGGCAAGGCGAGAAAGCTGGTGGCCGATCTGATCCGCAACCTGAATATCAAAGTCTCCGATCCGCATCTGCCGGTGAAAACGCTCTCCGGCGGTAACGCCCAGCGGATCGCCATTGCGAAATGGGTGGCGACGGATCCGCGTATCCTGATCCTCGACTCCCCCACCGTTGGGGTGGATATCGCCAATAAAGAGGGTATCTACCAGATCGCCCGCGACCTGGCAGAACAGGGCATGGCGGTGCTGATGATTTGCGACGAGATCCCGGAAGCCTATTACAACAGCCACCGCGTGCTGGTTATGCGCCGCGGCAAGCTGGTCGCAGAGTTTAATCCGCATCGCTGTACGGAACAGGAGATTGCTGAAGTGGTTGAGGTGATCCATGAATAACAGACTTTCCCGCCTGGTCGGGCAACATGAGTTCTGGCTTGGGCTGCTGGTAGTAGCGCTGGCGGTCGGGCTGAGCATCAGCACCGACGAGTTTTTCTCGCTGGGTAACCTGACGGACGTCGCCACCAGCTACGCGATCCTCGGGATCCTCGCCTGTGGCCTGTTCGTGGTGCTGATCTCCGGCGGGATCGATATCTCCTTCCCGGCCATGACCGCCATTGCCCAGTATGCGATGGCAAGCTGGGTGATTGGCCACGGCGGCAACTTTGCCCTCGCGCTGGCTATCGCAATGGCCGTCGGGCTGCTGCTCGGGCTGATCAATGGTTTCCTGGTCTACTGGCTGCGGGTCCCGGCGATTATCATCACCATCGCGACGCTTAACGTCTACTACGGCCTGCTGGTTTACGCCACCAAAGGCACCTGGCTGTATGGCTTCCCGGACTGGTTTATGAACGGCATCAACTGGCTGTCGTTTACCGCCGCCGACGGCTACGACTACGGCCTGACCCTGCCCCTGCTCTGCCTGGCGGCGGTCATTCTCTTTACCGCCGTACTGATGAACTTTACCCGACTCGGTCGCCAGATTTACGCCATGGGCGGCAACCGCGACGCGGCCTCACGTCTGGGGCTGAATCTCGTGAAGCTGCACTTCTACGTCTACGGCTACATGGGCATTCTTGCCGGAGTCGCCGCCGTGGTGCAGGCGCAGATCACCCAGTCCGTTGCCCCCAACTCGCTGCTCGGCTATGAGCTGACGGTGCTGGCGGCGGTAGTGCTGGGCGGGACCAGCATGAGCGGCGGACGTGGCACCTTAACCGGCACGCTGCTGGGGGTTGTGCTGCTGGCGTTTCTGCAAAACGGCCTGACGCTGCTGAGCGTCTCCTCTTACTGGCACACCGTATTCAGCGGCGTCATTATCCTGGTCAGCATCAGTGCCACGGCGTGGAATGAAAAACGCAAACTCGCAAGGGAGCTTTAAGATGAAAGCAATCGCACGACTCTTACCCGGTGATGCCATCATCCGCCTGCAGTGCGTGATCATTATCGTCGTTGCCGTGGTCTTCTCGGCGCTGCTGGGCAGCCGCTTCTTCAGCGTTGCTAACTTCCAGTCCATCACCTCGCAGCTGCCGATCCTCGGTATGCTGGCGCTGGGAATGGGCATCACCATGCTCACCGGCGGCATTAACCTGTCGATTATTGCTGGCGCTAACGCCTGCTCGCTGGTGATGGCAGCGGTGATCGTCAGCCATCCGGATAATCCGCTGTTTCTGGCGCTGGCCCTGCTGGCCGGGGCGGCGGTAGCGGTAGCGATCGGCACGCTGAACGGGGCGCTGATCGCCTGGGTGGGGGTATCGCCTATCCTCGCCACCCTCGGCACCATGACGCTGATCTCCGGCCTCAATATACTGCTCTCTAACGGGACGGTGATCTCCGGCTTCCCGGCAGCGATCCAGTTCCTGGGCAATGCCACCGTGGTGGGCATCCCCGTGGCGCTGCTGCTCTTCTTATTGGTGGCGGTGCTGCTGTGGGTCCTGCTGGAGCACACCACCCTCGGGCGCAGCCTCTACCTGGTGGGCTCTAACGAGCAGGCCACGCGCTACAGTGGCGTAAATACCGTCCGCGTGCAGATTGCGGTGTATGTCATCTCTGCCCTGCTCGGCTGGGTTGCCGCCATTTTGATGATGGCGAAATTCAACTCGGCAAAGGCTGGCTACGGCGAATCCTATCTGCTGGTGACCATTCTCGCCTCGGTGCTGGGCGGCATTAACCCCGACGGCGGATTTGGCCGCATTGTCGGCCTGGTGCTAGCCCTCATCGTACTGCAGATGCTGGAAAGTGGCTTTAATCTGCTGGGGATCAGCAGCTATCTGACCATGGCGCTGTGGGGTGCCGTGCTGATCCTCTTTATCGCATTACAGAATCGTAAAGCCTGATGTCAGGAGAACAAATTATGGCGAGTTACTTCATTGGTGTGGACGTAGGCACAGGGAGCGCCCGGGCGGGCGTGTTTGATCTTAACGGCAGAATGGTCAGTCAGGCCAGCCGGGCCATTGAAATGTATCGTCCGCAGGCTGATTTCGTTGAACAGTCCTCCGACAATATCTGGCAGATGGTGTGCAACGCGGTGCGCGATGCGATGAATCAGGCGGATATCAATCCCATTCAGGTAAAAGGCCTGGGGTTCGACGCCACCTGCTCGCTGGTGGTGCTGGATAAAGAGGGTAAGCCGCTGACGATCAGCCCCTCCGGGCGCAGCGAGCAGAATATTATCGTCTGGATGGATCACCGCGCCATTACCCAGGCCGATCGCATTAATGCCCTGCACCACCGGGTGCTGGACTACGTCGGCGGGATTATCTCCCCTGAGATGCAGACCCCGAAGCTGCTGTGGCTGAAGCAGCACATGCCGAATACCTGGGCCAACGCGGGTTACTATTTTGACCTGCCCGATTTTCTTACCTGGCGCGCCACGGATGACGATACACGCTCGCTCTGCTCTACGGTCTGCAAATGGACCTACATGGGTCACGAAGATAAGTGGGACGGCAGCTATTTCCGCCAGATTGGGCTGGAGGATCTGCTTGAGCACGACGCGGAGAAAATTGGCCGCTACGTTAAAACCATGGGCGAACCGCTCGGCCACGGCCTGACGCAGCGTGCCGCCAGTGAGATGGGGCTGATCCCCGGCACCGCGGTGAGCGTGTCGATTATCGATGCCCATGCAGGTACCCTCGGCACGTTGGGAGCCAGCGGCGTCTCTGGCGAGGTGGCGGATTTCGATCGCCGCGTGGCGCTGATTGGCGGTACCTCGACGGGTCATATGGCGATCTCCCAGCAGCCGCGCTTTATTGGCGGCGTCTGGGGGCCTTACTACTCGGCGGTGCTGCCTGACTACTGGCTTAACGAAGGCGGCCAGTCGGCGACCGGGGCGCTGATCGACCATATTATTCAGTCTCATCCCTGCTACGAAACCCTGCTGGCGCAGGCTAAAACCCAGGGGCAGACCATCTATGAAATACTCAACGCCCTGCTGCGCAAGATGGCCGGCGAGCCGGAGGATATCGCTTTCCTGACCCGCGATATTCATATTCTCCCCTACTTCCACGGCAACCGCTCGCCGCGCGCTAACCCGACGTTAACCGGGGTGATTAGCGGTCTGAAGCTCTCCCGTACACCGGAGGATATGGCCCTGCAGTACCTGGCGACTATCCAGGCGATTGCCCTCGGTACCCGGCACATTATTGAGACTATGAATCAGACTGGCTATACCATCGACACCATTATGGCCAGCGGCGGCGGCACCAAGAATCCGATCTTTGTACAGGAGCACGCTAACGCTACCGGCTGCGCGATGCTGCTGCCGGAAGAGAGTGAAGCCATGCTGCTGGGCGGCGCGATGATGGGCACGCTTGCGGCGGGCGTGTTCGAAACCTTCCCGGAGGCGATGTCGGCCATGAGCCGGATAGGTAAGACCGTCACGCCGCAGACCAATAAGATCAAGCAATATTACGACCGCAAGTACAAGGTCTTCCACGCGATGTATGAGGATCACATGAAGTACCGCCAGCTGATGCAGGAGGACGCATGAGTTCATCGTGGCAGCAGGCAACCGCCGCCTGGAGTATCTATAGCGAGGCGTTGGCTGGACTCGGTCAACACCTCAGCGAGCCGCAGTGGGAGGCGCTGCTGGCCGAACTGCGTGGCTGCAAAGGCAAGATTGTCGTGACGGGAGTCGGCACCTCCGGCATCGCGGCACGTAAGATTGCCCATATGCTGGCCTGCGTAGAGCGCCCAGCGATCTACCTGAACGCCACCGACGCGGCCCACGGCGATCTGGGCTTTTTACGCGCTGACGACCTGATGATCATGCTCTCGCGCGGGGGGAACTCTGATGAGCTGACGCGCCTGCTGCCAGGGCTGGCGGCGCGCAGCGTGCCGCTGGTCAGCGTGACGGAGAATGCTGACTCAGCGATTGCTCACGCCTCCCGACTGGTGATCTCTACCGGCGTGCAGCGCGAGATCGATCCGCTGAATATGCTGGCAACCACCTCCATCGTGCTGGCGCTGGCGATTTTTGATGCCGCCTGCGCCTGCCTGATGAGCGAGAGTGGGTATTCAAAAGAGAGCCTGCTGGCAGTGCATCCCGGCGGCGACGTGGGCGTTACGCTGCGCAGCGAGCGGTAACACGCTCACAGCCACTGTTTTTGCGGATTTTGTAGGCTAGTGCATGACCTGACACAAAAAAGGCCGCATCAGCGGCCTCTTTTCACATCTATGAAGGATTATGCGTAAACCGGGAAGCGGGCGCAGATATCCAGCACTTTCTGTTTGGTGCTTTCAATGACAGCTTCGTCATTGATGTTGTCCAGAACGTCACACATCCAGCCAGCCAGCTCTTTCACTTCCGCTTCTTTAAAGCCGCGGCGAGTCACAGCCGGAGAACCGATACGAATACCGGACGTTACAAACGGGCTCTTCGGATCGTTTGGCACGCTGTTTTTGTTTACGGTGATGTTGGCGCGGCCCAGGGCAGCGTCAGCTTCTTTACCGGTCAGGTTTTTATCAACCAGATCCAGCAGGAACAGGTGGTTTTCAGTACCGCCAGAAACCACTTTGTAGCCACGGTTCAGGAACACCTCCACCATCGCTTTGGCGTTTTTCGCGACCTGCTGCTGGTAAACCTTGAACTCTGGCTCCATCGCTTCTTTCAGCGCCACCGCTTTCGCCGCGATAACGTGCATCAGCGGGCCGCCCTGCGCGCTTGGGAAGACAGCGGAGTTCAGTTTTTTGTACAGCTCTTCATCACCGCCTTTCGCCAGGATCAGACCGCCGCGTGGACCCGCCAGGGTTTTGTGGGTGGTGGTAGTCACAACGTGCGCGTGCGGAACCGGGTTCGGGTAGACGTCTGCGGCAATCAGACCCGCAACGTGCGCCATATCAACGAACAGGTAAGCACCGATGCTGTCTGCGATTTCACGCATTTTTGCCCAGTCAACCACGCCGGAGTAAGCGGAGAAGCCACCGATGATCATCTTCGGCTTGTGCTCTTTAGCCTGCTTCGCCATGTCTTCGTAATCAATTTTACCGGACTCATCAATACCGTAAGGGATGATGTTGTACAGCTTGCCGGAGAAGTTAACCGGGGAGCCGTGAGTCAGGTGACCGCCCTGCGCCAGGTTCATACCCAGAACGGTATCGCCCGGTTGCAGCAGCGCGGTGTAGACCGCGAAGTTAGCCTGGGAGCCAGAGTGCGGCTGAACGTTAGCGTAGTCTGCGCCAAACAGCGCTTTGGCGCGGTCGATAGCCAGCTGCTCAACCACGTCGACGTATTCGCAGCCACCGTAGTAGCGCTTGCCCGGGTAGCCTTCGGCATATTTGTTGGTCAGCTGAGAACCCTGTGCCTGCATAACGCGCGGGCTGGTGTAGTTTTCGGAGGCGATCAGCTCAATGTGCTCTTCCTGACGTACTTTCTCTTGTTCCATCGCCTGCCACAGTTCGGCATCATAATCGGCAATGTTCATTTCACGCTTTAACATCCGCATCTCCTGACTCAGCTAACGGTAATTTTCAATGGCCCACGGGGCACCGGCGACCAGTATAACCGATCCATTTTCTGATAACAGGTCTTGACATGGGTTTTTACGCAAACGATTGGCTCCGCGTGGCGCAAGGGTTTGTCGCATAAGTATCCTCCCGTGCAATCACGATTTCTTTTCAGGTATATCGTGCAAATTTTTCATGACATTGCAACTCAACCCAAATACGTTATTAACCATTTACAATACAGGGGAACTTTTATAAGATGCATTTAAAATACAACTTATAGAAATAATCAATAAGGAAAAGGCAATGCTCGACGCCCAAACTATCGCAACCGTAAAGTCCACTATTCCCCTGCTTGTTGAAACCGGCCCGAAGCTAACGGCACACTTCTATGATCGCATGTTTAAGCATAATCCGGAGCTGAAAGAGATTTTCAACATGAGCAACCAGCGAAACGGTGACCAGCGTGAAGCGCTGTTTAACGCCATTGCTGCCTATGCCAGTAACCTTGAGAATCTCCCGGCGCTGCTGCCTGCGGTAGAAAAGATCGCCCAGAAGCACACCAGCTTCCAGATCAAACCGGATCAGTACATCATTGTCGGTGAACATTTGCTGGCAACCCTTGATGAGCTGTATAGCCCGGGTCAGGAGGTGCTGGAGGCGTGGGGTAAAGCCTACGGCGTGCTGGCGGGCGTGTTCATCAACCGCGAAGCCGAGCTGTATAAAGCCCACGCTACCCAGCCCGGCGGTTGGGAAGGCACCCGCCCCTTCCGCATCGTGGCGAAAACGCCGCGCAGCGCGCTGATCGCCAGCATTGAATTCGAGCCGGTCGACGGCCAGCCGGTGGCCGAGTATCGCCCAGGCCAGTATCTCGCCGTCTGGCTGAAACCGGACGGTTTCCCGCATCAGGAGATCCGCCAGTACTCCCTGACCCGCAAGGCCGATGGTAAAGGGTATCGTATCGCCGTGAAGCGTGAGCAAGGCGGTCAGGTTTCCAACTGGCTGCACGACGAGGCGCGCGTGGGCGACGTGGTTCAGCTGGCTTCTCCGGCGGGTGACTTCTTCCTCGACGTGCCGCCGCAGGCCCCGGTGACGCTGATCTCCGCTGGCGTGGGTCAGACCCCGATGCTGGCCATGCTGGATACCCTCGCCAGCGCGCAGCATCAAGGCCAGGTGAACTGGTACCATGCAGCCGAGAGCGGCGAGGTGCACGCCTTTGAAGATGAGGTTGCCGTCCTGGGCAGTAAGCTGCCGCACTTCCAGGCGCACACCTGGTATCGTATTCCCACTGAGGCTGATCGCAGCGCAGCGCGCTTTAATAGCGAAGGGCTGATGGATTTAAGCAAGCTGGAGGGGGCGTTTAGCGACCCGACGATGCAGTGTTATCTCTGCGGCCCGGTAGCCTTTATGCAGTTTGCGGCGAAACAGCTGATTGCGCTTGGGGTTGATGCCGATCGCATCCACTACGAGTGTTTCGGTCCGCACAAGGTTCTCTAAGATCTCGCTTACCCCGGCCCGCGCATTGGGGGCTGGGGTAAGCCTGCGGGCTCTTTAGATAGCCGCGTCGTCCTCTTCGCCGGTACGGATACGTACTACGCGCGCCACGTCGAAAACGAAAATTTTACCGTCGCCAATTTTCCCGGTCTGCGCCGTGCGGATAATGGTATCCACGCAGGTATCGACGATATCGTCCGTCACCACGATCTCAATTTTTACCTTCGGCAGAAAATCCACCATGTACTCCGCGCCACGGTACAGCTCGGTGTGGCCCTTCTGGCGACCAAAGCCTTTCACCTCGGTGACGGTCATCCCGGTAATGCCGACTTCAGCCAGCGCCTCACGCACATCATCGAGCTTGAAAGGTTTAATAATCGCATCAATCTTTTTCACGGTGATCCCCTAATTCTTTTGCCTGTCAGCAGCGTCGTAATCGATTGCTCACACTACCATATTTCACGTGCGTGTGCGGCCTACTCTTTAAAGTCGTTGGCGTCCAGCTCGTGACGAGAAAGCAGCTTATAAAACTCGGTGCGGTTACGCCCGGCCATCCGCGCGGCGTGGGTGACGTTGCCTTTAGTGATCTGCAACAGCTTGCGCAGATAGTTAAGTTCAAACTGGTTTCGGGCGTCAGCAAAGGTCGGCAGGGCGGTATTTTCGCCTTCCAGCGCCTGCTCCACCAGCGCATCGCTGATCACCGGCGAGGAGGTGAGCGCCACGCACTGCTCGATGACGTTCACCAGTTGGCGGACGTTACCCGGCCAGGTGGCGGTCATCAGGCGCTTCATGGCGTCGGTAGAGAAGGCCCGCACAAACGGCTTATGCCGGCTGGCCGACTGGCGCAGCAGGTGATTGGCCAGCAGGGGGATATCCTCTGCCCGCTCCACCAGCGCCGGGATCTTCAGGCTGACTACGTTCAGGCGGTAGAAGAGATCCTCGCGAAATTCCCCCCGCTCCATCGCCTTAGGCAGATCGCGGTGGGTTGCAGAGATGATCCGCACGTTAATATCGATGTCGCGATTGCTGCCCAGCGGACGCACCTTGCGCTCCTGCAATACGCGCAGCAGCTTGACCTGAAGTGGGATAGGCATATCGCCAATCTCATCGAGAAACAGCGTGCCGCCCTCTGCCGCCTGGAACAGCCCTTCCCGGCTGCTGACCGCACCGGTAAACGCCCCGCGCGCGTGACCAAACAGCTCCGACTCCAGCAGCTGCTCCGGCAGCGCGCCGCAGTTGATGGCAATAAAGGCATTTTTGCCGCGCGGGCTGGCGTTGTGGATCGCCTGGGCAAGGATCTCCTTGCCGGTCCCGCTCTGGCCGCTGATCAGCACGCTAACGTCGGACTGGGCCACCATGTGCGCCTGCTCCAGCAGGCGCAGCATCACCGGGCTACGGGTGATGATATTCTCCCGCCACGTCTCGTCGCTGGCGGGGGCCGCATGCTCAAGGGCATCGTCGATAGCTTTATACAACGCGTCTTTGTCCACCGGCTTGGTGAGAAAGCCAAACACCCCGCGCTGGGTGGCAGCAACGGCGTCGGGAATCGAGCCGTGGGCGGTGAGGATGATCACCGGCATGCCCGGCTGGACGCGCTGGATCTCGGCAAACAGCTGCATGCCGTCCATCTCGTCCATCCGCAGATCGCTGATCACCAGATCGACCTTCTCCCGCGTCAGCACGCGCAGCCCCTCCTGGCCGCTTTCGGCGGTCACTACGCTATAGCCTTCGCTGGTCAGGCGCAGGCCCAGCAGCTTCAGCAGGCCGGGATCGTCATCCACCAGCAGCAGATGGGCGGGTTTACGCGGCGTCATCATGGCTTAACCTCCTCCTGTTGGGCATCCGGCTGTGCCGGACGGGTGCTGTCGGGGAGCTCCGCCCCGCCAGGTTTTCGCGTCGAGAGCCGCCGCTCAATGTCGGTTAAGTTCTCCAGCTTACGCGAGGTGGTTTCCAGCTCCTCGCGCAGATGCTGCTGCTGCTGACGTAACGCCTCCAGATCGCTGTCCCGAGACTGCTGAAGCTTGGCATAGCGCGAACGCTCCTCCGCCAGCTGAAGCTGCGTCGCCTGACCGTCGCGCCACACCTGGAACAGCGTCCGCACCTGCATCGGCAGCTGCGGGCTGAGGGTGTCCATCCGCGTAGTAAAGGCGCGTCTCTCAAGCGGGGTGATTTTGGCATTGGCCAGCAGAATGCCGCGCTTGAAGGTAGACTGCCACGTGTCATCCGGCCAGCGCCTGGCTTCGGCACGTGCCATTACCGGCGAGAGGCGCTCCGCGCAGTCCATCCCGCGCAGCCAGTAGAGCGGATTCGACTCAACGGCCTGCCCGGTCAGCGACCAGACGTTATCACAGGGCGCTGACAGAAAATCGGCCAGCTGATGCTGGGGAAGCTTCTCTTGCTGAACTTTATTCACCGGCTTAAGGGGAGCGTCAGGTGCACAGCCCGCCAGCAGCAGGCAGGCTAAGCCAACAGGCAACGTGGAATGCTGCGAAATCATTTTCACAACGCGACTCAAAATATGCGACATAGTTACCTGATATAGATTCATTTAGCTTTTATCCGATCCAGCCAGCGGCAGCTCAATGCGAAAACAGACGCCCGCTTCATCGCTGGTGACCAGCTGCAGTTCACCCTGCATACGCAGAATACAGTCCCTGGCGATGCTCAGACCCAACCCGCTGCCTTTTACCGCGCCTTTTCGCTGGTGGCTTCCCTGATAGAAAGGTTCGAAAATCATCTCCCGCTCGGCCTGCGGAATAGGTGTACCGCTATTGGTGACCTCTATACGCAAGCGCGTGCCGTGCGGATAGCTACGAATAAGAATGTTACCGGATTCAGTGCCATAGTGCACCGCGTTAGAGTAGAGATTGTCCAGTACGCTCAGTAACAGCACCGGCTCCGCCAGACAGCTCTCCGCCTTTAGCGCGACCTCTGTATGCATCATTTTAGCCCGTGCCGGTAAACTATGAGCGGAGATCACCGTCTCGACCAGCGGCGCAATGGCCACCGTCTCCAGCTCTACTGCCCCATCGGCCAGCTTGCGGTTGTAGTCCAGCAGCTGCTCGATCAGTTTTTGCAGGTTGCGGCTACTGCCGTCGAGAATATCGACCACCTCTTTTTGCTCCGCCGTGAGTGGCCCCACCACCTCGTCGGCCAGCAGCTCTGTGCCCTCCCGCATGCTGGCCAGCGGGGTTTTCAGCTCGTGAGAGATATGGCGCAGAAACTGATGGCGCTGAGACTCCAGCCACGCCAGCCGCTCGCTGAGCCAGATGATGCGTTCGCCGACGGAGCGTAGCTCGCGCGGTCCCTTAAAGGCCACCCGGCTGTTCAACGACTGTCCTGCCCCAAGCCGGTTGATCATTCGCTCAATCCCCTTCACCGGGCCGATAATCATGCGGGTAAAGAGCAGTACCAGCACCAGGCTGACCAGAAACAGCAGCAGCGCCTGCCAGCCAAAGAACTGACCGCGGGCGGCAATCTCCTGCTGAAGCTGCTGCCCGCGGTTAAACACCACTTTACGGGTGGTTTGCACCATCTCAGTATTGGCGGCGGCGAAGGCTTCAAGGCTGGTGGAGGCCGCCTGGGTGGGGCCACTGTTGTGGCACTGCAGCTGGGCTAGGGCGTTGAGATCCTCCTGCAACGCCTGGGAGAGCCGCTCATCCGGCAGCACGTCAGCATGGGCATCAAGCATGTCGCTGTAGCGTTTGCGCTGGCTCTGGTAGACCCGCGCCAGGGTGGGATCGTCAAGCACGCAGTACTGCCGGTAGCTGCGTTCCATCTCCAGCGCCGCGTTGGTCATCGCCTCGCTGCGCCGGGCATCGATAAGCGTGGTTCGGTTGGTGCGCGCCGCTTGGGCGCTGAGCGTGTTCAGGCTTTGCCACGCCTGCCAGGCCAGCACCAGTAGCGGCAGCAGAACCAACAAAAATGCCATAATGACAAGCTGTCGCAGGGAGTGGGGAAATGCAGGCCAGCGTTTCAACGCGTTACTCTCGTTAGAAAGGATTTATCGGAATGCTAGCTGAGGATGACCAAGGGGGGAAGGCTAAAAACAATAAAGCCGGGTAAAAACCCGGCATTATCATGGAATAGGCGGTGCCTTACTCGACGTTTCGCCTCGGGCCTGAAATAGCAGCGCTATGATCAGAAGTGAGACGGCAGGCACCTGTTTGTGCGTCATTCCAGGGTTTATGTAGCGCGTCCCGAAGGGGCTGACATAAGAAGGTGAATGAGCCACTGCGCTATTATATGCACAAGTTATGCCAATGTATATTGTTTATGCATAACTATCTGTTTATATACCTGTTTTTTATTTTGTGAACTGCATCATCTTTGCGCTCTTTTTAAGCAAAGTGTCGCTAATTAGCAACACCTAAAAAGCATCAAAAATAAAACATTTAAAATCAATAAATTAAATGTCTCCAAATGGAGACATCGATTTTTGCCGCTGTCGGCATTTTGCGACAGCGGCGTTGTGCTCTTAACCCAGCTGCTTACGGGCGTTGCGGAAAATGCGCATCCACGGGCTATCCTCGCCCCAGTTTTCCGGGTGCCAGGAGTTCGCCACGGTACGGAACACACGCTCCGGATGCGGCATCATGATGGTGACACGTCCGCTTTCGCTGGTCACCGCCGTAATACCGTTCGGCGAGCCATTCGGGTTGGCCGGGTAGGTCTCGGTGACCTTACCGAAGTTATCCACGTAGCGCAGCGCCACCAGGCCCTTGCTCTCCAGCTGGGCGAGGTGCGCATCGTCACGCACTTCAACCAGCCCTTCCCCGTGGGAAACCGCGATAGGCATCATCGAGCCAACCATGCCCTGCAGCAGCAGCGATGGGCTTTGCGTGACCTCAACCAGGCTGAAGCGCGCCTCGAAGCGATCGGAGACGTTACGCACAAAGCGCGGCCACAGCTCGCTGCCAGGGATCAGCTCGCGCAGATTGGACATCATCTGGCAGCCGTTACAGACGCCCAGGGCCAGGGTCTGCGGACGGTGGAAGAAGGTTTCGAACTCGTCGCGTACGCGCTCGTTGAAGAGAATCGATTTCGCCCAGCCCTCCCCCGCGCCCAGCACGTCCCCGTAGGAGAAGCCGCCGCACGCCACCAGCGCGTGGGCGCTCTCAAGCGTGGTGCGGCCCGCCAGCAGGTCGCTCATGTGCACATCAATGGCGTCAAAGCCCGCACGGTGGAAGGCGGCTGCCATCTCAACGTGGGAGTTAACCCCCTGTTCGCGCAGGACGGCCACTTTTGGCCGTGCGCCGGTGGCAATATAGGGCGCAGCCACGTCTTCATTAATGTCGAAGGAGAGCTTCACGTTGAGGCCCGGATCGTTCTCCTGCGCCTTGGCGTTATGCTCCTGATCGGCACAGGCCGGGTTATCACGCAGGCGCTGCATCTGCCAGGTGGTCTCTGCCCACCACATACGCAGCGTGGTGCGGCTTTCGCTGAACACCGCCTGGTCGTTAGCGGTAATCACGAAGCGATCGCCCGCAACGGCGTGGCCCAGGTAGTGTACGCAGTCGGCCAGGCCGTGGGCGCTGAGGATGTTCTCCACCGCCTCACGATCTTCAGCGCGCACCTGGATCACTGCGCCCAGCTCTTCGTTAAATAGCGCCGCCAGACGGTCGCTGCCCAGGGTGGCGATATCGGCCTCGATCCCGCAGTGGCCGGTAAAGGCCATCTCGGCGAGGGTCACCAGCAGGCCGCCGTCTGAGCGGTCGTGGTAGGCCAGCAGCTTACGCGCCGCCACCAGCGCCTGCATGGCGTCGTAGAAGCCCTTCAGCTGATGCACGTCGCGCACGTCAGCCGGTTTGTCACCCAGCTGGCGATAAACCTGGGCCAGCGCCGTCGCACCCAGCGCGTTGTGGCCTTTGCCAAGGTCAATCAGCAGCAGGGCGTTATCATCGGTAGAGAGCTGCGGCGTCACGGTGTGGCGCACGTCCTCAACCCGGGCAAACGCGGTGATCACCAGCGACAGCGGCGAGGTCATCTCGCGCTGCTCGCTACCCTCCTGCCAGCGGGTTTTCATCGACATCGAATCTTTACCCACCGGGATGGTCAGGCCGAGGGCCGGACACAGCTCCTCACCTACTGCCTTCACCGCCTCATAGAGGCCGGCATCTTCCCCCGGGTGACCCGCTGCGGCCATCCAGTTCGCGGAGAGCTTGATGCGTTTGATATCGCCAATCTGCGTGGCGGCCACGTTGGTCAGCGCTTCACCTACCGCCAGACGGGCGGAGGCGGCAAAGTCCAGCAGCGCCACCGGAGAGCGCTCCCCGATAGACATCGCTTCGCCGTAGTAGCTATCAAGGCTGGCAGTGGTTACCGCGCAGTTAGCCACCGGGATCTGCCACGGGCCAACCATCTGATCCCGGGCAACCATGCCGGTGACCGTACGGTCGCCGATGGTCACCAGGAAGGTTTTTTCCGCCACCGCAGGCAGGTGCAGCACGCGGTTAACCGCTTCGGCCACGGTAATGCCCTGCGGATCGAAGAGATCACCAGCGGCTTTCAGCGACTCAACGTTGCGGGTCATCTTCGGCGTTTTACCGAGCAGGACGTCCAGCGGCAGATCGATAGGCTGATTGTCGAAGTGGCTGTCGGTCAGGCTCAGGTGACGCTCTTCGGTCGCTTCGCCGATCACCGCATACGGGGCGCGCTCACGGCGGCACAGGGCGTCGAAGAGATCCATCTGGTCGGCAGCCACCGCCATCACGTAGCGCTCTTGCGATTCGTTACACCAGATCTCCAGCGGGCTCATGCCTGGCTCATCGCTCAGAATGCTGCGCAGATCGAAACGTCCGCCGCGGCCGCCGTCGCTCACCAGTTCCGGCATGGCGTTAGAGAGCCCGCCTGCGCCAACATCGTGAATAAACAGGATCGGGTTGGCATCGCCCAGCTGCCAGCAGCGGTCGATTACCTCCTGGCAACGGCGCTCCATCTCCGGGTTGTCACGCTGTACCGAGGCAAAGTCGAGATCGGCATCGGATTGGCCGGATGCCATGGACGAAGCCGCCCCACCGCCAAGACCGATATTCATCGCCGGGCCGCCGAGCACGACCAGCTTCGCGCCAACGGTAATCTCGCCCTTCTGCACGTGATCGGCGCGGATGTTACCGATACCGCCCGCCAGCATGATCGGCTTATGGTAGCCGCGCAGCTCTTCGCCGTTGTGGCTGTTGACCTTCTCTTCGTAGGTACGGAAGTAGCCGGTCAGCGCCGGACGGCCAAATTCGTTGTTGAACGCCGCGCCGCCCAGTGGACCGTCGGTCATGATATCCAGCGCGGTAACGATACGATCCGGCTTGCCGAAATCCTCTTCCCACGGCTGCTCAAAGCCCGGAATACGCAGGTTAGAGACGGAGAAGCCCACCAGGCCTGCTTTCGGCTTCGCGCCGCGTCCGGTTGCGCCTTCGTCACGGATCTCACCGCCGGAGCCAGTTGCCGCGCCCGGCCATGGCGAGATTGCCGTCGGGTGGTTGTGGGTCTCGACCTTCATCAGGATATGGGTAGGCTCCTGATGGAAATCGTAACGGCCTGCTTCGCTATCGGCGAAGAAGCGCCCAACCTCTGAACCTTCCATCACCGCCGCGTTGTCTTTATAGGCCGACAGCACGTGGTCCGGGGTTTTCTCAAAGGTATTTTTGATCATTTTAAACAGCGACTTCGGCTGCTGCTCGCCGTCGATCACCCAGTCGGCGTTGAAGATTTTGTGTCGGCAGTGCTCGGAGTTTGCTTGGGCGAACATGTACAGCTCGATGTCGTTCGGGTTGCGCCCGAGGGTGGTGAAGGCATCGAACAGGTAATCAATTTCGTCTTCCGCTAGCGCGAGACCCAGACGCTGGTTAGCCTCCACCAGCGCTGCACGTCCCTCTTCCAGCATGTTCACGCTCTCTACCGGCGCGGGCTGATGGTGGGCAAAGAGTTTCTCCGCCTCTTCCAGCGCGTCAAAGGTCGTCTCCATCATGCGGTCATACAGCTCGGCGGCCACCGCCTGCCACTGTTCAGCGCTCAGGGTAGACGCTTCAACGTAGTAAGCGACGCCGCGCTCAAGGCGGGCAATCTGCATCAGGCCGCAGTTGTGGGCGATATCCGTTGCTTTTGAAGACCAGGGAGAGATGGTCCCCGGACGCGGCGTCACCAGCAGCAGCTTGCCGGCAGGCGCGTGGCTGCTCAGGCGCGGGCCGTAGGTCAGCAGGCGGCCGAGCTGGACGTGTTCATCGGCATTTAGAGGAGCGTTGAGGTCAGCGAAATGGACATACTCAGCGTAAATGTTGCTTACCGGGAGGGCGGCTGCCTGAAAGCGTGCCAGCAGTTTGTTGATACGGAATGCAGACAGTGCAGGCGAACCACGCAGAATTTCCATCATAAGTCTCTCGTCTTTAGCGCGTCGATGACGCTGTAAGAATGCGCCAGGGGGAAAACGGGCGTCATTATAAAGAATCCTGCCCGCCGACGAAACCGTTTGCGTGGAAATAAAATTGTCCGGAATTTTTAGCAATAGATGTTACCTAATTCTCTAATAAGTTGCTAAGTGCCGCAATCTTAAGCAAAATGCCGCTCACTTCCGGATAAATGCTTTTCTATAATAATGACGGCGGACTGAGGCGTCAGGTGACGCAGAGAATTAACTCCTTGAGAAAATTAAAGTTTAATTATCTGCTTATCGGCATTGTGACTCTGCTGCTGGCAGCAGCTCTGTGGCCCTCGATCCCCTGGTCGGGTAAAGCCGAAAACCGCATCGCTGCGATCCAGGCGCGCGGCGAGCTGCGCGTCAGCACCCTCGTCTCTCCGCTTACCTGGAACGCCACCAGCGATAAACCCACCGGCCTCGATTACGAACTGGCCGAACAGTTTGCTACCTATCTTGGCGTGAAGCTGCGCATCACCGTGCGGCAAAACATCAACCAGCTGTTTGACGATCTCGATAACGACAATGCCGATATGCTGGCGGCCGGGCTGGTCTATAACAACGAGCGCATCAAGCACTATCAGAGCGGGCCAGTCTACTATTCCGTTTCCCAGCAGCTGGTCTATCGGGTAGGCAGCCTGCGCCCACGCACGTTGGCCTCAGTGACCGATGCGCAACTGACTGTCGCACCGGGGCACGTTGTCATTAGCGATCTGCAGGCGCTAAAGGAGAAGAAGTACCCGGATCTGAGCTGGAAGGTGGACGAGAAGCTGGGCACTAACGATCTGCTCTTGCAGGTTGCCCAGGGAAAGCTGGCCTATACCATCGCCGACTCCGTGGCCATTAGCCTGTTCCAGCGCGTGCACCCCGAGCTGGCGGTGGCGCTGGATATCACCGACGAGCAGCCGGTGGCGTGGTTTAGCCAGAATGATAGCGATAATGCCCTCTCCGCCGCCATGCTGGACTTCTTCAACGTGATTAACGAGGACGGCACCCTGGCGCGCCTTGAGGAGAAGTATCTCGGCCACGGCAAGGGGTTCGACTATGTTGATACTCGCGCCTTCCTGCGCGCCATCGATAGCGTCTTGCCTGACCTGCGTCCGCTGTTTGAAAAGTACGCCCAGAAGATCGACTGGCGTCTGCTGGCGGCCATCTCTTATCAGGAGTCCCACTGGGACACGCAGGCCACCTCCCCCACCGGCGTACGCGGCCTGATGATGCTGACTAAAAATACCGCCCAGAGCCTGGGCCTGACCGATCGCACCGATGCTGAACAGAGCATCAGCGGCGGGGCGCGCTATCTTCAGGATATGATGGATCACGTCCCGGCAACGGTGCCCGAGGAGGAGCGGATTTGGTTTGCACTGGCGGCCTACAACATGGGCTATGCCCATATGCTTGACGCCCGCGCCCTGACGGCGAAGACCAAAGGCAACCCGGATAGCTGGTCGGATGTCAAACAGCGTCTGCCGCTGCTTAGCCAGAAGGCCTGGTACAGCAGGCTCACCTACGGCTACGCCCGCGGGCATGAAGCTTATGCCTACGTGGAGAATATCCGTAAGTATCAGATTAGCCTGGTAGGTTATCTGCAGGAGAAAGCGCGGCAGCAGGAGCAGCAGATTGCTCACGAGCAGCGTATGGCACAAAGCTATCCGGTGGTCACGCAGGAGGAGCTCGCCGAGACCCACTATGGCGTGATGCCGCTGAGCGCCTTCTCTCCCGCCGAGGGGTTCGGTCAGTCCAGCTTTACGCTGCCGGGGATTTTGAACCAGGCGTCAGCAGGCGCTGACGCTGAGGCGCATTAGCGCGCCTGCTTTTGCGCTTTGATCGCCAGCCGACGCTGGCGGAAAAATTCGCTGAGCATGCCCGAACACTCATCACTCAGCGTCCCCTCGACGATCTCTACCCGGTGGTTCATCCCAGGATGGTGCAGGACATCCATCAGGGAGCCTGCCGCGCCGGTTTTCAGATCGCGCGCACCAAACACCAGCGTGCCGATACGGCCGTGAACCATAGCCCCCGCACACATAACGCAGGGCTCCAGGGTGACGTAGAGGGTGGTATCAAGCAGACGGTAGTTTTGTAGCACCAGCCCTCCCTGACGCAGGGCCATGATCTCGGCGTGCGCGGTGGGATCGTGGCGGCCAATAGGCCGGTTCCACCCCTCGCCAATCACGCGGTTGTTGTGCACCAGCACCGCCCCGACCGGCACCTCCCCTTCATCCCAGGCGCGCTGCGCGAGCATAAGCGCGTGGCGCATCCAGTATTCATGGGTCAATTCGGTATCGGACACGGCTCAGCACTCCAGTAGTCAAAACGGGGCGCATTATACACAGGTGTAAGTACGCACACACTATTCGAGTTGCTGAAGCTCACCGTGGGGGGTGACGCGCCACCGATGCTCGCAGAAGTAGAGCAGCGGGTTATCCTGCTTGCTGTCGCTGTAGCCGCTGTAGAGGCGCAGCGGCGTGCCAATTTTCCGCTCCAGCTGCACCACCTTCTCATGCCCGAGGCAGCGCATGGAGAGCACCCAGCCACCGTGGCTGCGGCGGATCTGGCTGGCGATCAGGTTGACGCGGGGCAGCCAGGGGGTGTCAAAATAGACCTGCTCCACCAGCGGCTGCGGGGAGCCGGTGATCAGCCAGATATCAGCATCGGAGGCGTCGAGATAGTGGGTCAGGCGATCCTGCACCACCGGGAAGGCGGTAACGCGCTCGCGGAACCAGGTTACGAATGACTTCTCCAGCGCCCTAAGCCGCGCCTCGCTGTGGCCAAAGGTGCAGCCCCACAGCAGCAGGCTCATCGGCCAGCGGGCGGCCCGCCCCTTTACCAGTAACGCAATGCCGATAACCGGCAGCAAAGGTAGAACGAGCAGCGCATTGAGTGGCTGATGCCGCAGCAGATACCGCAGAAATGTCCCGAACATATCCTGCTGATGCAGCGTTCCATCCAGATCGAAAAATACAACACGACGCTCGCTATTTGCCAAACCCTACTCCTTTGGATCGTTAAAACCTAACAGCCAGGTAAACACAAACCCGGCGATGACAGCCAATAAATAGCCTAACAGATAGATCGTGACTTTTCCGGTAACAATCGTTAAAGCCAGCGGTAAACCGGAAATGCCAAAGGTAATGACCGTCGCCACTTTCCAGTAGCAGACCAGTGCCCCACCCACCGCACCGCCCAGACAGGCACCGATAAACGGCTTACCCAGCGGCAGCGTAACGCCAAAAATCAGCGGCTCACCGATGCCGAGCAGCCCTACCGGCAGCGCACCTTTGATGACCGTTTTTAACCGGGCATTGCGCGTTTTCAGCAACACGGCGAGCGCCGCCCCGACCTGGCCGACACCTGCCATTGAGAGGATGGGTAGCAGGGCGTTATAGCCATGCGTCTGGACCAGCTCCACGTGGATCGGCACCAGCCCCTGATGCAGGCCGGTAAGCACCAGCGGCAGAAAAGTTCCGGCCAGCACCGCACCCACCAGCAGGCCACCGCGATCGATAGCCCAGCCTGCCCCATGGGCAATAGATTCAGAAATCCAGCCCCCAAGCGGCTGTAGCGCCACGATAGCTATCGCCCCGGTAATGAGCGTGGTCAGCAGCGGGTTGAGAATCAGCTCCAGCGAACCCGGCAGCCGCTCGCGCAGCCGCTTCTCAAACCAGCACATCAGAGCCACCACCAGCAGCACGGCGATCACCCCGCCGCGCCCAGGCTGCAACGCTTCGCCAAACAGGGTGATCTGCGCCAGCTGCGGGCTGGAGAGAATACCGGCCATCACTCCACCTAACGCCTGCGAGCCACCGAAGACCTTCGCCGCATTGACCCCCACGAGAATATTCATGATCGCAAACACGGCGCTGCCAAAGATGCCGAGCAGCCCCAACAAGTTGGGATAGTGAATCGCGATATCGCCAGCAATATCGGGCCGCTTCAGGATATTGATAATGCCGGTGATTAGCCCGGAGGCGATAAACGCCGGGATAAGCGGAATGAAAACGTTCGCCAGCATCCGCAGGGCGTCGCTCATCGGCGCTTTATACTGGGCTTTTGCCTGCGCCTTGTTACGGGCGATCTCATCCGGGATCGGCGCAGCCCCCGCCCCGTTAACCAGCGAACGCATGGCATCCACTACCTGGCCCGCTCTTCCTGGCCCGACAATCAGCTGATGCTGCTCGCCCTGCTTAACGTAGCCGCTGACGCCCGGAAGCGCTTTCAGCCTGCCGATATTGAGCAGCCCCTCATCCTGCACCTCAAACCGTACGCGGGTCATACAGTTTTCCAGCCGCAGAATGTTGCCCTGCCCGCCGATGCCCTGCAGGATCTCTCCGGCTAGCGTCAGTGACTTATCCATGTGAACCTCTTAGCCATTCAGCGCGGCGCGTAAGAATCCCTGGTGCATGTCGAGCCGGGCGCGGGCTGCGTCCACGTCCAGGCCAGTCAACACCATCAAAATAGCGGGCTTGACGTCATACCCGGTCTGCTCCAGCACGCTGCGCGCCTGCTCAAGGGTAACGCCTGTGGCTTCAACTACCATTCGGCAGGCGCGGTCAATGAGCTTAATATTGCTCGCTTTCATATCGACCATCAGGTTTTGGTAGACCTTGCCAAACTTAACCATCGCCCCGGTGGAGATCATGTTTAGCACCAGCTTCTGCGCCGTGCCGGATTTGAGGCGGGTAGAGCCGGTCAGCGCTTCCGGCCCCACGACCGGCGAGATAGCAATATCCGCCGCCTGAGCTATCGGCGAACCGGGATTACAGGAGATAGCCACCGTGGTGCAGCCTGTAGCCCGGGCATGCTTAAGTCCGCCGATAACGTAAGGCGTGCGGCCAGATGCGGCCAGGCCTACTACCAGATCCTGGGGGGTGAGGGTCAGGTCACGCAGATCGTCCTCTCCCAGCTGCGGGTTATCCTCTGCTCCCTCTACCGCTTTCAGCAACGCCCCTGGACCTCCGGCGATCAGGCCAATCACCAGACCGTGCGGGACGCCAAAGGTCGGTGGGCACTCCGAGGCGTCCAGTACGCCGAGCCGACCGCTGGTGCCTGCGCCCATATAGATGATACGTCCACCTGCTTTCAGCGCTATCGCGGCAGCATCCACTGCCCGTGCAACATCTGGCAATGTCTCTTTCACTGCCAGCGCGACCAGCGTATCCTGTTGATTAAAACGGGTTACTAACTCGATAGTCGAAAGCGCGTCCAGATCCATCGTCTCAGAATTTCGCGTTTCTGATACCAGTGAGCCAAGATTCATTATCAGTACCTTTTGAATATTTTATTCGTGTCCAGCGCAGTATAATGGAATATATAATTCATTGATGCCTGCGAACAGGATGTTTGTAGCCGTTGTCACGTTTTGCCCCTGGAGTTGTCATGAACTGTTTGATTCACATCCGTCAGCGCTATGCGGGCCTGGCGCAGAGCGATAAAAAGCTGGCGGATTTTCTGCTTACCCAGCCCGCTCGCGCGCTCCATTTGAGTTCGCAGCAGCTGGCCGCCGAGGCGGGCATCAGCCAGTCGAGCGTGGTGAAATTTGCCCAGAAGTTAGGGTTTAAAGGCTTTCCGGCGCTTAAGCTGGCGATTAGCGAAGCGCTGGTCAGCACGCCAACGCCCCACTCCGTTCCGGTACATAACCAGATCCGCGGCGACGATCCCCTGCGCGTGGTAGGCGAGAAGCTGATCCATGAGAAGATCAGCGCCATGAACGCGACCCTTGATGTAAATAGTGAAGATAAGCTACAGGAGAGTGTGCTCATGCTGCGCGATGCGCGGCGGATCGTGCTGACGGGGATAGGCGCATCCGGGCTGGTAGCGCGTAACTTTGGCTGGAAGCTGATGAAGATTGGTTTTCACGCCGTGGTCGAGCAGGATATGCACGCCCTGCTGGCAACGACGCAGGCGATGGAGAGCAGCGATCTGCTGCTGGCCATATCCTATACCGGCGAACGGCGGGAGATCAACATGGCGGCGGATGAAGCCTTACGTGTTGGAGCAAAGATCCTGGCGATCACCGGATTTACCCCTAATGCGTTGCAGCAGCGTTCAACCCGCTGCCTCTATACCATTGCCGAAGAGCAGGCCACCCGCAGCGCCGCCATCTCCTCTACCAGCGCCCAGATGCTGCTCACTGACCTGCTGTTTATGGCCCTGGTGCAGCAGGACCTGGAGCACGCCCCGGAGCGGATCCGCCACAGCGAAGCGCTGGTGAAAAAACTGGTGTGATGTCCCACTCATGATTCGTCAAGCGTGAGGGCGGGCGGCCATATAGGGTTGCTTAATTCGATGCCGCGCAGTTGATCAACGTACTGCTGTAGTGACAGTAAATTAGCATCATCATTTTTACGTGCGTTGCCAACAGCAGCGCTGCATTGTATGGCTGTAATTTTCAGGAGTGCATCAGTCATATACTTATAGCGTAGAGCGGTATTCGCTTGTAGCGACTTTTTCGCAACGGCGTCGGTATCCTGATAAACCGATATACCGTCAAACATCCATGTTCCATCGAGCGTCAAATTTTCTGGGTAATTTGCCACGGCAATCTCAGCGACACTCATGTTGATGGGCCAGAGCATAGAGACGGCATAGATATTACCCCGTTGCGGAACGGGCTTATCCACTACGGCACGGATAATGCCTTTGCTGTCATACTCTATTTTTACCGTATCGTCCGCAAATAAACGTTGGCTTTCGTACCAGTCCAGGCCATCTTCAGACTTTAAAAAGAGTATTGATGAGTCGTCTCCAGGCACGTCAACAAGTTGGAAATTCCTGATATTTTGCATATGATTTAACCTCCGTTAATTGTTGTCCAAATGCCGTTCAGATATACCTGAATAGGCCGGTAATAGACTGCCGCGATATTATCCGCTGCTCCGGATGGCGATTCGTCAATATCTAACGCTGTTAATACCGTTCCGGCGCTACCGGTAAACTGTCTATACGACCCGTCATCCGGTGATGAGATTGCGGTCAGCGCACCTAGCTGCACAGCTTTAATATATGAACTTTCAGCCGTTGACGTAGTGATATACCCTGACAGATCCTGCTGTGGTGGCGGATTCACCGTTCCGTAAAGCGTATTTTCGAATAGTGTTCCCACCATATTCCCAGATAATGCGCGTACAACGCCATTTCTGTAATCAGATTGAATATATGAACAGGTGTCGTCACCGACGATCCAGATACCCGGAGAGTCGACAGCAAAAGTATTGTCGCTTGACTGATAGCTACAACGAATAAAACAGGATCCAGGATAGTTCGTTCTAAGCAAGTCAAATAGCTGTTGTCCCGTTATTGCTTCACTATCAGAACCAATATTTAACCCACCGCCTAATCCCATCCATCCAGTAGTAACTACCCGGTTTGCACTATAGTCAGTGGCCGACGTAACGGTCTCCAGATCTGCCGCCGAACCCAGGCCAAGACTGGTTGTTAATGCCTGGGTAAACTGCGCTACCAAAGTAGCTATATCGCCATTGTCTAACGCATCGCTTCCTGCGTTGGCGATGAACTGCCCCATCGCTGACCCCATAGCTGTCGCCTGCCGTAGCGCCTTATTCACCTGTGCGCTGGATGCCTTGCCGGACTGAAAACCGGTTCCCAGCGCGGGCAACGTCTCCCAGTCGCTCTGACTGGTGACGTTTGCGCTATCTCCCGTCGCAAAGGGTTTAAACTCGTTTATAGCCATCAGAGTTGCTCCTCCTGTACATTGTTGTCGAAACGGTTGAATTTATTGGTACGATTTAGCAATAAAAAAACCCGCCAGGTGGCGGGTTGGTATGAAATACTTTTCTACTGGTGAAGGTAGTATTAATCAGATACTTTTTTACAAGGATATGAGCCGATAATCGGCGGTGCATCCATATCAGCTTGAAGGAGCTGTACGTTAAGGAATGCTTTACCATTACGCTTAACAAACTCAAAGCCGTAGTTATTGCCGTCGCTGGCGGGCATCAAACCCATGTCCATTGCCATATTAGTGTAATCCCCATCCTGCCCGAGGAATCTTATCTTTTGTGAAGTGGTTTCTTCTCTATTGATAAAAGCGTAACCGCGATTATCAACAGAAAGACGATAACCACCACATTGAAATGCTGCGAATGACATCGAAATTGAACTTAAAAACAACACGGCAAATAAAAATAATAATTTTAAATTCATAGCTTATTCATCCCCGCCATGATTTAGCTCAGACGCTGATAGAATATCTCTTGAACCGCGGGCTTCGCACACCATATCCATGTACCACTCCTGGCCCCGGGTGTCGCCCCGGTAGTTAATTCCGCGCACGATGTACACTCCGTCTGTTGCAATGCTGGCGAGCCGCGCTTTCGGATCCGGCAGCGCCGCCTGCCTGTTACCGGATTTGATACTCTCACCGATACGTCCGCTGCCCTTCGCAACTTCCGCAGCAGGCAGCGACTGCTGGTTGATGATAACCTCACCCTGTGTAAGGCGTATAAGGCCGTTTGTGCGGATTTTCGGGTTTATCAGACACCGCACGTTCAGCCCCTTGCCGATGGTCTGCGTCGGGGTGCCCACCAGCCCGGTTTCGCTGTTCAGCTCCACCGCCTCGTGCATGTACTCCCCCTTCGCCAGCATCACCCGCTGTCCGTCAACAAACATCCAGCTGGCGTTGCACTGCCGGGCTACCTCATCCATCAGCCACCGGGTCTTGCCGAACAGCACCCGTCCGCGCGGGTACACCTTCGCCGGCATCGCCGGGGTCCGCCCCTCCGTCACCCCGTAGCGGGCAAAGTCCTGCATCAGGACACGGTTCATGTCCGCCACCGTATACCCCGCCGCCAGGGTGTGCACGGTCACTGCATTCGAAAACGCCAGGTCCGCATCCCCCGCCTGTATCAGTACGTAAGTGTCCACCGCGCTCTCCCTGCCCACCGAGGCGTAGCGGATGTCGCCGGAATATATCAGGCCGTGATTGCTGCCGCCCCTCTCCGCCAGACCGTCATATCCGGCCAGCACCCGGATACGGGTCAGCCCCTGGCCGACTATCTTCTGCGCTGTGTCGTCAGCGAGGTTATAGATTTTGAAGGTGCCCACCGAGGTCTGGCTGCTGATGTTAAAGCAGTCGATGTTGAACACCACCCTGAGGTCGCTCAGGGTAATACCCGTGCCGCTGTCGTCCGTGAGCTGCAGCTCAAAGTGACGCATCCAGTTAACTGTCATCGCATTACTCCATGAAGGTAGAGTGAGATGAAACCAAGATTATCTAAAGCAATCTCTCCCATGCACCGTTGTCGAAACCGGCTATGTAGTCGTTCGTGATATCAAAGCCAAAAAACTGGCTGCCTTCTGAGGGGGTTAATACGTCGCCGGACAACACCCCAGCCGCTTTAACCGTCAGATAACCCTGGCGAATGGCCGCTACCAGCTCAAGTGATATATCCGCACTATCCGTTTCATAAAAGACCCAGACCGATATCGTCATATCCTGATTATCAACGATCTGCATACGCAGACCGGAGCCTGCCGTCGCGGCATCAAGAATGGCAGGCAGCGTATCGTTCTGGCCGTTCCAGCTGTTAATAGCGATTTTTGTCTTGAGGATAATTCGGTAGGTCTCGTCGCTCAGCGCCGTATAGCCGCTGTCAGGATCGTAGGGCCCCTGCCACACGCCCTGGTCGTATCCCAGAGTGTCACTGTCCAAGGAAAAGTAGATGCCACTAATAGGCTCATTTACGTAGCGGGTTCTGCCTACCCACTCGCCGATCTGGTCAAGCTGTGTGCCCATCGCCTTGTCAATATCAAACTCCTCTGGCATAGCCTGTAACGCAGCGGCAATATCGCTAAACGGGCGCGTTGAGAGATCGATATGGTCGGAAAATAGCGGCTTCGTGGCATGGTAGTTGGTAATAAAACGGGTGTATTTGCTCATGCGGCCACCACAATCTGAACGTTGTCTGCCGAACAGACGGCCGCCGCGTCGTAGGCGATAGTGATATTTGCCGCGGCCATGCTCTCTGTTGATGTGCCGATGAGTAGCTCGATAATGTCGTAATAACGGGCGCTTCCCCCGCTGACCACGCCGAGGTTTGCCGGGGAGTAGATGCGGCTTAGGAGGATATCGTCACCGATTGACTGGCCGTTAACATAGTCCGCAATGGCCTGTTTGATCTGCTCCCCGATCTGTGACGTATAGCCGGTAAAAACCTGCAGCGTGACGGAGGCAAAAATCGGCACATTAACGGGGCGAGAGAAATAAATAAGATGTGGGTTATCGTAGAGATCCGTCACGGTGACTGCCGTCGAGCCGTAGGTGCTGACACCCTGCCCTTTTTTCCCCCGCAGCGTACCGGCAATGGCTGTTGCGTCACCGCCATCGACTATGCCACAAATGGAGTGCGGCGGCAGTCCGTTAATGTCAGTTGCACCGGTGTCATTTTCGTACAGCTTATGCCGCGTTACGCCATCAACGTTGGCTAGCGCGCCATCGACCGCCTCAAAAGGCGTCAGTGACGGCAGCGCTACGCTCTGGCTCTGCCTGGTGCGAAGCTCAGCGTCGGTTTCCGCTGCGGTACCAACGGTGGCCGCAGCGGGATTAGTGACGGATGTCCAGCCGCGCGTCGGCGTATTAATCCCGGTTATCGTTCCGGCGGGTGCAGCAACCGCGCCGCTGCTTGCGCAGGTTGCCGTTACGGTCACTGTGCCATCAATACCGATCCCCACGCTGACGGGCAGCATCCAGACAATATTATTGTTGTCCTTTACCGAGCCGTTAGTGATGGCGGTTCCGGCCACTCCGGTGAGCAGCAGATCGGCTACAGAGTGGGTTGCGCCTTTACGGGCGATGCCGTTGATTTTTACATTGCTGGTCAGTGCCGCGCCGTACGCTGTTGCGGGCGAATAGCAGCTGTAGACGGTGATAGCGGCATTGTTGGCATCGTGAATTGCCAGCGCCATCAGCGCTACCATCTGTCCGTCTTTACTGTCTGGCTCCAGGTAAGCATCGCTGCCGTAAATTTGCTTAAAATAGCCGGTCAGGGTAGTGAGGATGGTCTGGTAGTCAGGCGCAGCGATCCCCTCAGCGGTTACCGTTGCCGATAAGCCGAGCGTGTCGAGATTCAAAGCCATCAGGCCTCCGAAGTGAGCGTTATTGTTCCGTAGAGGGTGTCGATCTCAGCGTAAAAGTGGACGCGACGCGTCGTTGTATTGACTGTGGTATTAAAAGAGAGGATGGCCCTGACGCCCCGCGTTTCAAGGATGCGCTGACGGATCGCCAGATCGTAGGTTTCCGGTTTTTGCCTGCCAAGCACGGACTGCATCCATGGCGTTCCCGCTGTTGTATCGAGAAACCACTCGCCGTACCAGAGGTTAAAGCGGGTCTGTACGGCCTGCGCCACGGTCTCCGGCGAATTAATCAGCCAGGCCTCGTCGCCGCTGCCAAAGGTGTAATCGCCGTTACTGTCTTCGCGTCTGTAGCGCATCTTAACCTCCCAGGGGTGCTGTATTACTGCCGCCACTCTCAACGCCGCCATGGTTGTGTTTATCCACAACCGAGCCATCTACCAGCTGGAGCCGGCCGTCGGGAAGGATTTTCAGGCCGTTGAGATTAAATCCGCCGGGAGCCGTTCCGTTAATGGTGCCGCTTTCAGGATCCAGACTAAGCCGTGTTGCACCGTCGTCACTGCGTATCTCGACGGAGCGGGTGCTGATAGCGTCGATCTTTTGTGTCTGCGACCGTGGGCCAACAAGGGCAAAGGCATCGGAAAGATCGTGCATACGCTCGTCTGACGGCTCCTGAATACCGCCGCTCTGCCACCAGAAGTCGGTACAGCGATCGGCAAATATGACCAGGCACTCGTCGCCCTCTTTAACCGGGAACGTCAGCGTGCAGCCGCCTCCCCGAGGAAAGATGACGGGAACGTCAACGAGCTGCGGATAGAGACAGGTATTCTGAATGCCGTCATCGCCGGTACTCACAAAGCGGAGAGCAGGCTGCACCACGGCGGTGACGCTTTCAGGGTCGAAGGCCTGAATAATGCCCGGCAGGGCCACCTGCAGGTCCTGATTTAATGTCTTCAGCTCTGCCCGGAACGTTTCGGCCAGGCTACCGCTAAGGGATTGATCGGTTTGCATCATTAATAAGCTCCATAAATAAAAACCCGCCGGATGGCGGGTGGTGTGTAATGGGTTGCTCAGATAGCATGTGGTCAGCCGGATAGTTTCTTACAGGGGAATGACCCGATAATCGGCGGTGCATCCATATCAGCCTGAAGGAGCTGTACGTTGAGGAATCGCGTTTCGCTGTCAGGTCGGTGAACATACTCAAAGCCGTAATTATTGCCGTCGCTGGCGGGCATCAGGGTCATTTCAACTCTTAAGCCATTATCACCTAATTCTGTTATTTTCTGAGAAGTTACTTTTTCACCGTTTATTTTTGAAACCTGCCCGGCATCAGCAACCATTTTAAAATCACCACATTTCACAATAAAACAATAACCTGATGAACTATAGGAAAGAAAGACCGTAAACAGAAAGATGACTTTACTCATAGGCTTATCCTTTTACTTCCGTTGTCTGGCTATATAAATCATCAGCCCCGCGGGCCTCGCACACCATATCCATGTACCACTCCTGGCCCCGGGTGTCGCCCCGGTAGTTAATTCCGCGCACGATATATACCCCGTCGGTCGCAATGCTGGCGAGCCGCGCTTTCGGGTCCGGCTGCGTCGCCCGCCCGTTACCGTTCTTGATACTTTCACCTCTGCGTCCGCCGCCCTTCGCAACTTCCGCAGCAGGCAGCGGCTGCTGGTTGATGATAACCTCACCCTGCGTAAGCCGAATAAGGCCCTTTGTGCAGAATGTATTTCTACCCGGATATTTTCTTACAGGGGAATGACCCGATAATCGGCGGTGCATCCATATCAGCCTGAAGGAGCTGTACGTTGAGAAATCGCGTTTCGCTATTTGGCCGGTGGACATACTCGAACCCATAATTATTGCCGTCGCTGGCGGGCATCAGGGTCATCTCAATCCTTAAACCACTACTTCCGAGCAAAGTATTTTCTTGAGAAGTTACCAGTTCGCCATTAATTTTTACCATAGAGCCCACAATTATTTCCACTTTATACCCTGAGCATTGAAGTATTTTTTCCTTGTTAGCTGAAAAGCTTGCTGCAGAAAAAAAATAATCAGAAGAAAAAACCATTTTTTCATTGTTAACCCTGCCCTTCAGACTGCTCATTTGAAATATCTTTCGCCCCGCGGGCCTCGCACACCATATCCATGTACCACTCCTGGCCCCGGGTGTCGCCCCGGTAGTTAATTCCGCGCACGATGTATACTCCGTCTGTTGCGATGCTGGCGAGCCGCGCTTTCGGGTCCGGCAGCGCCGCCTGCCTGTTACCGGCTTTGATACTTTCACCTCTGCGTCCGCCGCCCTTCGCAACTTCCGCATCCGGCATCGACTGCTGGTTGATGATAACCTCACCCTGTGTAAGGCTTATAAGGCCGTTTGTGCGGATTTTCGGGTTTATCAGACACCGCACGTTCAGCCCCTTGCCGATGGTCTGCGTCGGGGTGCCCACCAGCCCGGTTTCGCTGTTCAGCTCCACCGCCTCGTGCATGTACTCCCCCTTCGCCAGCATCACCCGCTGTCCGTCAACAAACATCCAGCTGGCGTTGCACTGCCGGGCCACCTCATCCATCAGCCACCGGGTCTTGCCGAACAGCACCCGTCCGCGCGGATACACCTTCGCCGGCATCGCCGGGGTCCGCCCCTCCGTCACCCCGTAGCGGGCAAAGTCCTGCATCAGGACACGGTTCATGTCCGCCACGGTATAGCCTGCCGCCAGGGTGTGCACGGTCACCGCATTTGAAAACGCCAGGTCCGCATCCCCCGCCTGTATCAGTACGTAAGTGTCCACCGCGCTCTCCCTGCCCACCGAGGCGTAGCGGATGTCGCCGGTATATATCAGGCCGTGGTTGCTGCCGCCCCTCTCCGCCAGCCCGTCATACCCGGCCAGCACCCGGATGCGGGTCAGCCCCTGGCCGACTATCTTCTGCGCCGTGTCGTCAGCGAGGTTGTAGATTTTGAATGTGCCCACCGAGGTCTGGCTGCTGATGTTAAAGCAGTCGATGTTGAACACCACCCTGAGGTTGCTCAGGGTAATGCCCGTGCCGCTGTCGTCCGTGAGCTGCAGCTCAAAGTGACGCATCCAGTTAACTGTCATTGCATTACTCCGTAATCACATAAAGATGAGAGCGGATACCAAGATCCGTTTTTGTTGGATAGACCTGGGCACTGTCATCACACGCCACCCGCAGCGCAAAGTTGAGTTCGAGCCAGGCGTGCTGCGCCAGCAGATCCGCCCCCGTTACCAGCGGGATACCGGAGATCACGGCGTTGCCGCGACTATCGGCAAGGTTCATCACCCACCAGAGATCGCGCCAGATAAGGCTTATCCACCAGCTCTTTCCGGCAATATCAATGCTGAACGTCTGGTTATCGGGGCTAAGCGGAATTTCAGATACGCTCATTGGATCCTCCCTGGGTTTTTTAACGCCTTATCCGCTGGCTTCAGGTTTTTGGTTCCGGCATTGATGACCGGTGAGGTGCTAACTCCCTCGGTCATCTCCGCTTTATCTGCCACGACGATAGGCTTCGTTCGCGAGAATACGATCTGACGCAGGGTCAGAGTGGCAGAGAGCACATTTTCAGTATCGACGCTCGTATTCACCTCTATTCCTTTAAGCAGCATATCCTTATAAATGCGTTTCCCGGTGACGACGTTAAAGAGAGTGAAGTTCTTCTGGAGATTCCGTAGCTGCTGATAAACCTCTTTCGGCGAGAGACTGAGCAGGTTTGTTGCGGTGAGATCGGCGGCGAAATCGAGCAGTGCACCGCCGCCCGCAAACCCCACCTCCATGACCACCTCCGCTGGCAGCATGTAGGCGTGATCGGCGACCGGTGCACCTACCTCAACGGGATGCTCGGTAATGGTCAGCTTATCGGTGTGCTTCTCCGAAATAACCACGCTGGGGATAATAAAGCCCGCCAGGCTGCGGGTTGACTGCTGAAACAGCGTTGAGAGAATATCCATTACCCTACCCCGTTCTGGTTGGCACGCATTATCCGTGCATTGGCTGAGTGCTGACGCAGCTCTACCTCAGAGGCGATCTCAAGGGCCTGGCTGCCGTAAATGTTATAGGTGTTCTGCTGCTGAACGGATGTGGTGTTCCTGACGTTCCGGGATCGCTGCTGGTTAAGGTTGAGATGGCTAGCGGCGCTGTAGACGGAACGATTAAGCACAGAGAGAGTGCCGCCACGCAGCGCAATGTTCTGCACGGCGATATTCAAGAGCTGGGATATCGCCTCCGCGCTGGCATCGCATAGAATTAACCGTTCACCTTCTCGCTGAGTGACCATCTGGCTTTGCAACAGCCAGACAGCAGGCTGGTAGAGACGCTGTAGCGAGTGAACGCTCGCTGCGATCCACTCAGGTGCCTTGCCACCGGGTCGGGCGGCGGAAGGTGGTCGCAGCGGGGTTTTACTATGCTGAACAGGCGCGCTCGCTTTTTTAGCCTGTGTCGTGGTTACTGGTTCACGGTTTACAACATGTGGATTACTGTCTGAGCACCCCCTCCGTATCCCTTCACGCAATATTCTTACAGGCGTGCTTCGACTACGCTCAGCAGAGGTATTTACCCTGTCGGACAGGCTGTTACTCTCTACTACTCTATAAACGTCATAGACCTCTCCTGCCGCCACAAGCATGGGCGTTATTGTCTCACAGACACGCTGCACTACCCTGCCAGCACTCTCCAGATGCTTTGCAACCTGCGGGACAAAAGAGGCGCTACGTTGAGATACACTACTGACTGCTGGCAAGACCGCTACAATCCGTTCAAACAGTAGCGTAAGCGTATCGGCATCTATTTGATCGATATCGAAACCCAGCGAGCGAAGAAAATCGTTAACTGCATCTGTGCTAATGCTCATTGGCTGCCCTCCACTTATCTACTCTGACGTCGTTATCCTCGCGCATATCGAGATAGTCGTTCAGTAAGGCGATGCGGCAGAGATCGACCGCGCCGCTATCGAGATCCCGCTGATAGATCTGAAAGGCGAGGGCCGGGCGCAGAATAAAATCCTCTCCGCCTGGCAGCGTGTTTAACGCTACGCTACCGGCTGGGCTGGCGTCTCGCCGGTAGGGAGTCCTTGCAAAAAATTTCCCAACGAGTCGGCGACCACCCGCGCCACCAGCTGCAACAGCGTCAGCAGTTCAATATCGTCGAAGGCGATTTCGCCGTGCTGGAAAACAGGCACCCAGCCCTTCATATGTTGCCGGGAGACCACTGAAAGGCAGGGAAAAAGGATCGCGTTAACATCCTCATCGTTTAGGCTTGCTACCGCAGTGGCAATCCCTGGCAGGACGGTCGCTATCGCCCCTTCGCTGTCGTTATTGCCTATCCTCTCCTGAAGCGCGCGGAAATCAGCGACCAGGCTGGCCAGCACCGGCAGCATTTTGCGGGCGACCTTCAGCTGCTCGAATACGTTGAGCTTTGCGATACGGTACGTCACGCCATCAATAGCAAACTCCATGCTTAAAACTCCCCGAGCAGGCGGTCGATTTTTCCGCAGTCAAATACCCAATCTACCGTTCCGCCGTCGGCTGCATTGTTAAAGTCGGGATGCTTCTGAAACGCGCACCCACGCGCCGTCAGGATGTCGCCAGAGGCCGTGTTGCGGATCACAATTACGTTATTTCCCCAGGTCGCGGCCGACAAAATCTGCGCGTTATAGGCCAGTGATAATCTTTTATTTACTGGGGAGGTTTTAAGCAGTGATACCGTAATAGTGCCGGATTTATCCGCGTGTAGGCTGTGCATCACTTCCCCATCAGCCCCTACGGTCATCGTATTCATGCTGCCACCGGTGGTCTGGGTGATCCCCTCCGAAGCATTAGCCGATCCCTGACCGAAATCGATAATGCCCGTCGGTCCGGTAAGCGTCGCGGTGACGTCAAGAAAAGAGTAGGTTGCCATCTGGTTGCTCCTTAGCGAACGACGTTGATTTGAACATCTGCGTAATGAATAGCGCCTGCCAGCTTGCAGGCCACCTGAATCAGCGGAGATTTACGCGCCTCCCGATCTGCCTGAGCCTGAGCAGAAAGCGGCTGCGCATAGACGTAATAACCTTTGGTTAGCGTATCGCCGGAAGAGAGTTGACCTATCGCTCCCCCATTCCAGACGCCAGGCGCAACCAGACCGTTGTTGACTGACTGATCCATCGACTGCTCTACGCCAGCGAGCAGGCGCGTGACGCCAGCATCGGTCTGGGGAATTTTGCTGGGGCTGGTGTAAAGCAGGTTATAAAGGTTGGTCTGCACGTAATTTTGCAGCCAGTCGAGCCCATGGCGTTCGTCGAAAAAATCGCCGTTTGCCATGACGCCCTGCTGAAGAATGGCCGTATCGTTGGCATAGTAGACAAAGACGTTAGCGTTTTTTGCATCCACTGCCGACGCCTGAGCGATATTCAACGTCTCGTAGGTCACCGTCGGCTCCTGCTTAAACTTCAGGGTAATAGTGGTATTGCTGGCGTTGAAGTTGACGGTAAAGGCCCGGCCAAAGGCGGAAGCTGCGGCATAGGGGCTACTGGTGGAGTACTGTAAAAACGTGCGTCCATAGCGGCCAGACTTAAGCCGCGAGGCGACATCGGTCATTACCGTTGTGCTGATAATCCCGGCATCGCCAGAGGTGACACCAAAAATTCGGCTCGGCGTGGCAGCCTCAATAATCGCGGCAACGCTAACAACATCATCTGCGTCAAGCACATCGCTGCCGCTGATCACCTCATCGGCGACAATCAGTCCATACCAGTCAGAATAGTTCAGGCAGGCATTAACGGCGTCGAGAATAGTTTCCGTCTCCTCTTCGCCCGCGTCAGCGGTCTTCGCCCAGCGGCCAAGATAGACCTCTTCCGGTTGAGGCGACTGGCTGAAGTAAACCAGCGCCGCTGCGTATTCCGGGCTATCAACGCCGAAATCATCGCCAATATTGGCGATCGAGACATAAAGACGGATGCGCTCTGCTGCAGAGATTGTTGTAGAGGAGCCGAGGATCAGCAGTGAGCCAAAGTTACGGCCGGTCGCCGCCGTTGACGACATGACTACATCTACGTTTACAACACTGGAAAGGGGTAAGCCCTGGGTCATGATTTATTCTCCAGAAAGGGTGACTGGTGCTGCCACCAGCGATTGAATAGCGTATTCGCGCGCAATTTTGCGACGCAGCTGCGTTGTCATGTCATAGCGGCGAACCCACGTTTGTTCGATAAGCTCCTGACAGGGCGTCAGGCAGACATAATCGATCAGCGAAAAACCCAGCGTATTCAGCCCGCTGTTATTCTGTGGGACCGCAATACCGTCGCGAAAACGGGCGGCAAATGTCATACCTGCTGGACCATAAAACGATGCCGTACACTCAAAGGTTTCATGACGCCAGAACTGCACCTCTTCTTCTGTTTGGTTAGTAAAGGCTGGACTGCCATCACTGGCCCATCCCGTGATACCGAATGCACACCACGTTGTTCCCACAGACGGCGTTAAGGGTGGGTCACTTCCCCACCGGGGGCATACGCTGTCCGCTGGCAGGCCGGAGACGCTGCTTATCCACTGGCCTAGTAGCGCATCAAGCGTCTCATCGTAATCCGGATCGCAGTTAGTGGGTGTTAACCAGCCCGCTTCTGTACTGGTGTTATTGCTCAAGGGAAAGGCCTCCATCAAACGGTGACGGGCATAAAAAAAGCCCCGAGAGTTCGGGGCTTTTGATTGGGGTTGTAAAATCAACTCATACTAGTCTGACACACTTTTTGCGGCCCGCATGAGCACTTTCTTCATCCGGCTGTTTAGTGACCTCAGCGTCCATTTGCAGTGAGACGCCAAGCATACAGAGGCACCCCTCGATAAAGCCTTCCGCGGTCTCTATCACGCGCCTTATCTCGCGCTCCGAGGTTTTGACTCTGCGCCCAATTTCACGTTTTGATAGCCCGTGAACGTAATAAAGCATGATGGCATTCAGCTCTTCAGATTTGCGTATCTGCTGCAGACGACTTATGCAGCCATCGATTATCAACCCGTCATCATCACAGCATGAGGGGCGAGAGGATGCAGAAGTGCCGATCAGCCCTTTAAACCCTGCCGCAATGGGTGACCAATTTACCGCCGTATTATGCTGGGCGGCCCACCCACCCCAGCGTTCTAAAATCTGTTGTATATCGCGCATCATTCTAGCCCTGGTTTTAAACGTTATCAGGAGATGCATCTTTACCTGTTTTTATTCATCGCCGCCGGGCAAAAAAAGCTATTACTGTCTGAAAGAGACAGAAACGTGACGGCAATCGGCACGGCAAACACCCCGGTGAAAAAACTGGTCTGAGCAAAAATCGGGCGTATAATACCCGCCCTGCTTGTGTAGCTTCTGAGATTTTCCGATGGCGTTGCTGATCACCAAAAAATGCATAAACTGCGATATGTGCGAACCCGAGTGTCCGAACGAGGCCATCTCGATGGGTGAGAGCGTTTATGAGATTAACAGCGATCGCTGTACGGAGTGCGTCGGCCACTACGAGACGCCGACGTGTCAGAAGGTCTGCCCTATCCCCAATACCATTCTCAAGGATCCGGCGCGCAGTGAGAGCCAGGAGCAACTGTGGGACAAGTTTGTCCTGCTGCACCACGCGGATAAGATCTAACTAACTCTCGATAATCACCGTCGCGCAGGCGTAACGGCGTTCGTCCGCCAGGGTGACGTGCATATGGGCCACGCCCAGCCGCTCTGCCAGCTTCAGCGCTTCGCCCCACAGGCGCAGACGCGGCTTGCCTAACTCGTCGTTAAACACTTCAAACTGGTTGAACGCCAGGCCGTTGCGGATCCCGGTCCCGAACGCTTTCGCCGCCGCCTCTTTCACCGCAAAGCGCTTGGCAAGAAAGCGCACCGGCTGCTGGTGCGCCTGGTAGATTTCCCACTCGTTAGCGCTCAGTACCCGCTTTGCCAGCCGTTCACCGGAGCGGGAGATGACCGCTTCAATGCGGTCGATCTCCACGATGTCGGTGCCTAAGCCCAGAATAGCCATCAGGCGCGCGCTTCCAGCATCAGGCGCTTCATCTCGGCTACCGCCTCTTTCAGGCCGCTCATTACCGCCCGGCCAATAATGGCGTGGCCGATGTTCAGCTCGTGCATCTCGGGGATCCGGGCGATAGGCTTCACGTTGTGGTAGGTCAGACCGTGGCCAGCGTTGACCTTCAGGCCGAGGCTTGCCGCATAGGTGGCGGCGTTGGCGATGCGCTCCAGCTCTTTGGCCTGGGTGGCGTCGTCTTCTGCGTCCGCATAACAGCCGGTGTGAATTTCGATGTAGGGTGCACCTACCTCTGCGGCGGCTTTGATCTGCTCGCGATCGGCATCGATAAATAGCGACACCAGGATCCCGGCATCCGCCAGCCGCGTGCAGGCGTCGCGCATCTTATCCCGCTGCCCGGCCACGTCCAGTCCGCCTTCGGTGGTAACCTCCTGGCGCTTCTCCGGTACCAGGCAGCAGAAGTGAGGTTTAGTCTCGCAGGCGATAGCCAGCATCTCTTCGGTGACCGCCATCTCCAGATTCATGCGCGTGTCGAGCGTCTGGCGCAACACCTTCACGTCGCGGTCAGTAATGTGGCGGCGATCCTCACGCAGATGGATCGTAATACCGTCCGCCCCCGCCTGCTCGGCAATAAACGCCGCCTGGACCGGATCCGGGTATGCCGTGCCACGCGCGTTACGCAGGGTGGCAATGTGATCGATATTAACGCCTAACAGTAGTTCAGCCATGACAATACAATCCTCGAATATCCTTTATTACGGTGCATCCGGCGCTGGCCGTTTCGGCACAAACTGGCGAAACAGCTCCCGGCTTTTTAACGGCTTACCGCCAAGATACGGCTTCAGGGCCGCGCGGGTAAAGCGTTTCGCCGCTTTTAACGTATCGCTATCGGGAAACTCGCGCTCGGCGAGCGCCCGCAGCTGACGGCCGGTGAAGGTGCGGTTATCGATTACCACGCTGGCGATAAACCCCTTCTCCTCCCGGTAGCGGTAGGTCATGGTATCCTCCACCGCTTCGCCGGTCCCGGCGCAGTGCATAAAATCGATGCCGTATCCCAAATGCCCCAGCAGCGCCAGCTCAAAGCGCCGGAGGACCGGTTCGGGCGAGCCGCTCAGGCCTGCCAGCGCCTGGATACAGTGCAGGTAATCGAAAAAAAGTTCAGAGAAGCGCGTCTCATGTTCAAGCACGCGAGAGATAAGCTCGTTGACGTAGAGGCCACTGTAGAGCGTGATACCGCTCAGAGGGAGCGCCAGCGACACCGCTTCCGCGCTGCGCAGGGTTTTGACTTCACCCCGACCGCCGAAGCGTACTAATAGAGGCGTAAAGGGCTGCAGTGCGCCCTTGAGATTGGAACGTTTTGCACGTGCGCCTTTAGCAACAAGGCGCACGCGGCCCGACTCTTCCGTGAAGACGTCCAGCATCAGGCTGGTTTCGCTCCAGGGACGACTATGGAGAACAAAAGCGCGCTGCCACCCTTCCATTAGCCTCTATACTCGTCGTCTTTCATGCCGCAGGTACGTTGGCCGTACCCGTTCGTTTCGGTCAATTACTTGAGGTCGTCAACGTAGCCGAGGCTACGCAGGGCGCGCTCGTCGTCGGCCCAGCCGGATTTGACCTTCACCCATAGCTCAAGGTGCACCGGCGCTTCGAACATCTCCTGCATATCTTTGCGGGCTTCGATACCGATGGTTTTGATCTTGGCCCCTTTGTTGCCAATTACCATCTTCTTCTGCCCCTCGCGCTCAACCAGGATCAGGCCGTTAACGTCGTAACCGCCGCGCTCATTGGTGACAAATTGCTCGATCTCAACGGTCACCGAGTAGGGCAGCTCTTCACCAAGGAAACGCATCAGTTTTTCACGGATGATCTCCGAGGCCATAAAGCGTTGGGAACGGTCAGTGATGTAATCTTCCGGGAAGTGGTGGATCGCTTCCGGCAGGTGCTTACGCACGATGCTGGCGATGGTATCCACGTTCATCCCGGTCTCGGCAGAGAGCGGCACGATATCGAGGAAGTTCATCTGGCTGGCGAGGAACTGCAGGTGCGGCAGCAGATCCGCCTTCTCCTGCACGTTATCGACCTTGTTAACCGCCAGGATCACCGGCGCTCTGCCGTCGCGCAGCTTGTTGAGCACCATCTCATCGTCCGCCGTCCAGCGGGTGCCTTCTACCACGAAGATCACCAGCTCAACGTCGCCGATAGAGCTGCTGGCCGCCTTGTTCATCAGGCGGTTGATAGCGCGCTTCTCTTCCATATGCAGGCCCGGGGTGTCCACGTAGATGGCCTGGTAAGCGCCTTCGGTATGGATCCCCGTGATGCGGTGACGCGTGGTCTGCGCTTTACGGGAGGTAATAGAGATCTTCTGCCCAAGCAGATTGTTCAGCAGCGTAGATTTGCCCACGTTGGGACGTCCAACAATGGCAATAAATCCGCAGTATGTTTTTTCGTTGCTCATTCCAGCTCCAGTTTTTTCAACGCCTGTTCGGCGGCAGCCTGCTCCGCCTTACGGCGGCTGGAACCTGTGCCGACCACCGGTTCACTCAGGCCGCTTACCTGGCAGTGGATAGTAAATTCCTGATCGTGGGCTTCGCCACGCACCTGCACAACCAGATAGGTTGGCAGCGGCAGGTGACGACCCTGTAAAAATTCCTGCAAACGCGTCTTCGGATCTTTTTGCTTATCTCCTGGGCTGATCTCGTCCAGGCGAGTTTGATACCAGTAGAGGATCAGCTTTTCAACGGTCTGGATATCGCTATCGAGAAACACGCCGCCAATCAATGCCTCAACGGTATCGGCCAGAATAGACTCCCGGCGGAAACCACCGCTTTTAAGCTCGCCCGGCCCTAAACGCAGGCACTCGCCCAGCTCAAACTCGCGGCCGAGTTCAGCCAGCGTGTTGCCGCGCACCAGCGTCGCGCGCATCCGGCTCATATCGCCTTCGTCTACGCGGGGGAAGCGGTGATAGAGCGCGTTAGCAATAACGAAACTTAAAATGGAGTCACCCAAAAACTCCAGACGCTCATTGTGTTTGCTGCTGGCGCTGCGATGGGTTAACGCCTGCTGCAATAACTCCTGATGTTGAAAAGTGTAGCCCAGCTTCCGTTGAAGCCGATTAATTACGATGGGGTTCATGCGATACCAATAGGATGAATGCGTCAAAAATGCAGCACACGAAACCGACCTGAAGAGAACAACGCGGTTTCGTGTGCCGTGGCTCCCTGCGGAACCAGCCTTAACTTCGGGGGAATATTCTATACACAACGGCGAGGGATGTCGTTAGCCGGGACTGATTTATCGCGGAAATAATTTGGGTTGCAGCCAGATTCGCTGCAACCCGACGGATTAGTGGATGCCACCGATGCGATTTAAGCGCACGCCGGTAGGCCACTCGCCCTCTTGTTTCTCGAAGCTCATCCAGATCGCCGTGGCCCGACCTACCAGGTTTGCCTCCGGCACAAAGCCCCAGTAACGGCTATCCGCGCTGTTGTCGCGGTTATCACCCATCATAAAGTAGTGTCCCGGCGGCACGATCCAGGTCGCCAGCGGCTGGCCTGGCTGCTGGTGATAGAGCCCCAGCTGATCCTGCGCAATCGGCACGGTCAGAATGCGGTGCGTCACGTCACCCAGCGTCTCTTTACGCTCGGCGAGGCGCACGCTGTTCTCTTTGGTTTCGCCCGGCGGCAGCTGGAAGAAGCCGCTGCTGGCCTCGCCACCGTTACGGCGGCTAAAGGTCTGGACAAAATCGCTGGGCGCCACGTTGGAGTAAGTGATCGGCAGCGCGCTGGCGCACGCCTGACCGGAGCTGCACCCTGGCTGGACCGTCACCTGCTTGGCAACCGGATCGTAGCTGACCTTATCGCCCGGCAGGCCTACCACGCGCTTGATGTAGTCCAGGCGCGGATCGTCCGGATACTTAAACACCGCGATGTCGCCGCGTTTCGGGTGGCCGGTTTCGATCAGCGTTTTCTGGTAGATCGGATCTTTAATCCCGTAGGCAAATTTCTCCACCAGGATAAAGTCGCCGATCAGCAGGGTTGGCATCATTGAACCAGACGGGATCTGAAACGGCTCATAGATGAACGAGCGCACCACCAGCACAATCGCCAGCACCGGGAACACAGAGGCTCCGGTCTCCAGCCAGCCCGGCTTCGGGCTCACTTTTTTCAGCGTTTTTTGATCCAGCGTATCGCCCGCCGCCGCCTGGGCTGCGGCCTGCCGCTCCCGACGCTTTGGTGCAAATACGGCCTTATCCAGACACCAGAGCAACCCTGTCACCAGGGTTGCAATCACCAGGATCAGGGCAAACATGTTCGCCATACCAACTCCTTAATGGTTTATTTGCCGTCTTTACCTACGTGCAGAATGGCGAGGAACGCTTCCTGCGGCAGCTCAACGTTACCGACCTGCTTCATACGTTTCTTACCGTCTTTCTGCTTCTGCAGCAGCTTTTTCTTACGGCTAACGTCACCGCCGTAGCACTTGGCGAGAACGTTTTTACGCAGCTGTTTTACCGTCGAGCGGGCAATAACGTGGTTACCGATGGCGGCCTGGATGGCGATATCGAACTGCTGACGCGGGATCAGCTCTTTCATCTTCTCAACCAGCTCGCGACCGCGGTAAGGCGCGTTATCGTTATGGGTGATCAGCGCCAGGGCATCAACACGCTCGCCGTTAATCAGGACGTCAACGCGGACCATGTTAGAGGCCTGGAAGCGCTTGAAGTTGTAGTCCAGCGACGCATAGCCACGCGAGGTGGACTTCAGGCGATCGAAGAAGTCGAGCACCACTTCCGCCATCGGGATCTCATAGGTCAGCGCCACCTGTTTACCGTGGTAAACCATGTTGGTCTGCACGCCGCGCTTCTCAATGCAGAGGGTGATGACGTTGCCCAGGTACTCCTGCGGCAGCAGCATGTGGCACTCGGCGATAGGCTCGCGCAGCTCCTGAATGTTATTCAGCGGCGGCAGCTTGGATGGGCTGTCGACGTACACCGTCTCTTTCGAGGTGGTCACAACTTCGTACACTACGGTCGGCGCAGTGGTGATCAGGTCCAGATCGTATTCACGCTCCAGACGCTCCTGAATGATCTCCATGTGCAGCAGGCCAAGGAAGCCGCAGCGGAAACCGAAGCCCAACGCGGTGGAGCTTTCCGGCTCGTAGAACAGCGAGGCGTCGTTGAGGCTCAGCTTGCCCAGCGCATCGCGGAAGTTCTCGTAGTCGTCAGAGCTAACCGGGAACAGACCTGCGTAAACCTGCGGTTTCACCTTTTTAAAGCCCGGCAGCGCTTTATCCGCCGGGTTACGGGCGGTGGTCAGGGTATCGCCTACCGGTGCACCAAGAATGTCTTTGATGGCGCAGACCAGCCAACCTACCTCGCCGCACTTCAGCTCGGTGCGGTCAACCTGCTTCGGCGTAAAGATGCCCAGGCGATCGGCGTTATACGTCTGGCCGGTGCTCATCACCTTGATCTTGTCGCCCTTGCGCATGGTACCGTTGTTGATACGAACCAGAGAGACAACGCCCAGGTAGTTATCGAACCAGGAGTCAATGATCAGTGCCTGCAGCGGCCCCTCAGGATCGCCCTGCGGCGGCGGAATATCACGTACCAGACGCTCCAGCACATCACCCACCCCTACCCCGGTTTTCGCGGAGCAGCGCACGGCGTCGGCGGCGTCGATACCGACAATGTCTTCAATCTCTTCCGCCACGCGCTCTGGATCGGCAGCTGGCAGGTCGATTTTATTCAGAACCGGAACCACTTCCAGATCCATTTCCATCGCGGTGTAGCAGTTAGCCAGCGTCTGCGCTTCCACGCCCTGGCCTGCATCGACCACCAGCAGCGCGCCCTCGCACGCCGCCAGCGAACGGGAGACTTCATAGGAGAAGTCAACGTGTCCTGGGGTGTCGATAAAATTCAGCTGGTAGGTTTCGCCGTCGGCGGCTTTATAGTCCAGGGTTACACTCTGGGCTTTGATGGTGATCCCGCGTTCGCGCTCAAGATCCATGGAGTCCAGCACCTGGGCTTCCATTTCGCGATCGGAGAGGCCGCCGCAAAGCTGGATGATACGGTCAGACAGCGTCGATTTACCGTGGTCGATGTGCGCAATGATGGAGAAGTTACGTATATTCTTCATATGTAAGGATGTTTTAACTCGCGTTTTTATCGTAATTCATTTGATGGACACGGCAGAGGCCCCAACCCCAGCCTACCGTTCCGTACATTGCCGAGCATCTTACACTGTAGCGACATGGCAGTCAGTAAGGATCCATTTATTAACATAAAACCTTACAACACCGGCATAAAAACCCGCCCAAGCGGGTTTAATACAGTCAGTGTTGATATTAAGCGGCTTTAGGCGAAAATTTTCTCGTAAGTTGCTGATTAACCTGAATATCAAAATCAGTAAAAAGTGCTACTGGCTTTACACCGTGCCCCTGCTTTTCTAAACGCACAAATCCCCTTGAACTTAAGGTTTTTAGCGTAACCGATAGGTTGCTTTTTTTTCTGCCTGACATCTCAGCGAGCTCAGTAATGCTCTCCGGCTTATGGTCTTCAATGAGTCTTAAAAGTGCAATATTCTCATTACTCAGCACCTGTGCCAGAGCATTCATTGATGTAAACCATACCTTGGGCTCATCGGGTTCTGGCTTATACTCACCTTTGGCTATAGCAAGCATCCTGAAACGGATGTGCTCTTCAGGCATAACACCAATTAACGCTTTCATGTGTTAACCTCTGTTATCTCGTATTGCGATGACTTCATCCACACGGTTGAAAAAGTCTTCGATAAGCTGGCCTGCCGATACATATTCATAAGGGTGGCCTTTATCATGCGGTGTGCGATGCAGATGGTCATATACTATCCTTCCGGAATAGCAGCCTTTTTTCGATAGCTTTATGCCATGCGCATTATCCATCCCAAAGACTCGCGTATTGTACTTATCGTGGAGCGTTAAACTGTACCGGATACCGTGAGGGATAAACGCTGAAGGCTTCACTTCCCACATTTCAATTTTCCACCAGTATCCATCGTCCCGATAGACCGTCGAGCCATGCAAAGACAGTAGATAGTCTAAACCATTATCTCTTTCCATAGAGTTCCCTACCAGGGTTATGATCGGATCATAACCCTAAATGCAGGGAAGTCAAATGGTGATAAACAGGAAGTTAACTAGATAAAGCGCAGTACGATAGCGTAAGGATTAACGCGACTGAGAGTTGGCGTCTACGGGCGTGGCATCGACCCGCAGCAGATCTGGCGGTAGGGCAACGCTCAGGATCACCGGCTGCCAGGCCTGGCGGGCGGCCAGCCTGGGTGAAAACGCGCGAGCCAGCAGAAAGCCCCCGACGCCGCCCAGCACCGCGCCGCCCATCGCCGCCAGGTCGTAACCAAACAGCGTCTGGAACAGTGCGGCCATGATAAACAGCCCCACCAGCGGTGACATATAGACCAGCAGCGCAGAGCTGAGCAGGCTGCCTTCGGCAATACCCAGCTCGACCTTCTGCCCGACCACCAGCGGCTGCTCGCTGGGCACGGAAATGGTGTGGGTCATCTGCGGACCGAGCTTGTTCAGAACGCGACTGCCGCACCCTGCGCGCGAGGCGCAGCTGTTACAGGATGCTTTAACATCACAGCTGACAACGGCTTCGCCATTGTGCCATGAGACCACGGTTGCCCACTCTTTGATCATTGTGCTGCCCTGAATTTAAGACTGTCTGCAATACGTTTTGCAGTCTGCGGCGGAAGCTCGCCGACTACGGTAATCTCTGCGTTATCCCGCACGGTGGTGCTGACGGTACGACGCCCGGTACGTAGCATCTGATCGCTACTGTTCTGGCTGGCGCGGTTAACGTTGATAGAGAAGCTGAACAAACCGTCAGAGAAGAGACGCGACTCCACCGGCATATCAATCGTCGGCAGCTTACGGCGGCTGCTGGAGACTTCGCTAAAACCCTGCGGTAGCCAGGTCGCCGACCAGTTGAAATCGATCTTATCGCCCGCCGGAACAGACAGCAGCGGCGGCAGGTTAGCTTTGGCGAGGTTCTCCATATTGCTTCCTACCTGCTCATTCACGGTGACCGCGACGACGCGGAACTGCTCCAGGGTCTCCCCGTCGCGATCGAGCAGATCGACCCGCATGGGAAGCTTGGTCTCCGCATCTAACCAGACGATATAGCTGTAGCGGGTACCGTCACGTGCCACGACGCGGATCACCTCGCACAGGCGATCGGCGATCCGGGTACGCCCTACCGAAATGAAATCGTAGAAGGCCGCTAGCCGTTTGAAATCGGTATAGACCAGAGAGGGCAGCGAATCGACGATGTAGTCGCCAGTCAGCGTAAACGGCTCAAGGCCCGGCTCGAAGTAGCTTATTTCGCTGCCGCGCTGAACGACCTCACGACGCGGGCCATCCATCTGTAACAGCTGGGCGAGAGGCTGATTTGCCAGCCGGGCATGCCGATAGCGTAACGACTCGACGCCCTGCTTGTTAATGCTGACAAAAGAGAGCTCATAGTTGAGAGACTGGCTGGCCAGGTTCATCTGCTGCAACAACGCCCCGGAGGTGACATCAGCCGAGGCGTTAGCAGAAAACAACAGACTACCGGCCATGAGAGACATGGCACACCAAAGTTGCTTCATTACTGCGATTGCGTTCCTAAAGTTTGGGTTCCTGGCACCTGTACAGCGGCCTGCTGGGTTTGCGCCTGCTCAAACTGAAGCTGTTCGGAGTGCAGGCGACGCTGCAGCTCATAATCCTGCAGCATCGCATTAATACGGCGGCGCTGCTCCTGAACCTGCTGCTGCTGACCCACATCGGCAGTGGCCTCGGACGGGACGCCAAGGCTAACCGGGCTGGCTTTGCCCATCATAGGAAGCGTGTTAAACACCGGTGCTTCAGGCTGCTGGGCACTGTCGGACGGACTATTATAGTGCTGCACGCCAACAATTACCGCAAGCGAAACGCAGGCGGCTACGCCCATTTGCGTAAGCTGGCTTGCCCAGGGACGTACTTTGGCCCAGAAGGGCATCTTCTGCCACTGCTGCGGCGCAGGCTGGGATTCCGGGATCAATGGTGTTGCCTGCCGTACCGGTTCGTCGGCAATAGCAGCCATGACGCGGGCTGAGATATCGAAATGGATGACGTCGGCAGTGTCACCGCGTAAAGCGTCACGCACCAGGTGATAACGCTCCCAGGTTTCCTGCATTTCCGGATCGCGAGACAGCTCCTTGAGCAGCTCGGTATCCAGCGTCTCACCATCCATTAAAGCGGAAAGCTTTTCTTTCTGCATGCCTAATACCTTTTCCAGTATCCCGCTATCGTCAACGCCTGATAAGCGGTTGAACTTTATTATCAATGGCTTCCCGAGCTCGGAAGATACGTGAACGTACCGTACCCACCGGGCAGTCCATAATGGCGGCTATCTCTTCATAGCTAAGGCCATCCAGCTCCCGTAAGGTAATAGCCATACGTAAATCTTCCGGAAGCGATTCAATGGTTCGGAAAACAATTTGTCTCAGTTCTTCTGACAACATTAAGTTCTCAGGGTTCGAAATTTCTTTCAGCGCCCCACCGTTTTCGTAGTTTTCTGCTTCTATAGCATCAACATCGCTGGACGGTGGACGACGACCCTGAGCGACCAGGTAATTCTTGGCGGTGTTTACCGCAATACGATAGAGCCAGGTGTAAAAAGCGCTATCCCCCCGGAATGAATCCAGCGCGCGATAGGCCTTAATGAAAGACTCTTGTGCCACATCGGGAACGTCGCCCGACGGCACATAACGGGAAACCAGGCTCGCTACTTTATGCTGGTAGCGAACCACCAGTAAGTTAAAGGCTTTCTGATCTCCCTTCTGGACCCGTTCGACGAGGACCTGATCCGTTAACTGCTCGCTCATCCGAGGTAATGTCTCCCCAAACCTAATATCCACGCGTAATCGAAACGCCACTCCCACACAGCACTCTGAGCAAGCATGTGGTTAGAGAGACTTTTTCGGCAAAAGTTCCGTTACGCCTTTGTTTTTGTGTATCGTTTCGTAGACCGTTGGTTATGACTCATTATAAGTCTACTGACGCTAAACTATGCACGTCGCATAGAAGAAAAGCCTTTTATACCGTCAGCAGAGTAACGCAACCCTGCTTTTTTTTCACCACAAAACTGATTTAGCCTTTTCACCGCCTCGCTGTTTAGCCTTTACAACATAATTTAAAAAATTTGGTGATTTATACCGCCTTTAGATCTATGCTGGCGGCATCCTGTTTAGTAAATTAAACACACAATCATGAATACGACTTCCGATCTCTCCTGTGATGTGCTGGTAATTGGCAGTGGCGCTGCCGGCCTCTCTCTGGCGCTGCGTTTGGCGCAACACCATAGCGTGATTGTTCTTAGTAAAGGCCCGATTAGCGAAGGCTCCACCCTCTATGCGCAGGGTGGCATTGCCGCCGTGTTTGATGACACCGATAGCATTAGCTCACACGTGGAAGATACGCTTATCGCGGGGGCAGGTATCGTCGATCGCCATGCGGCTGAGTTTGTCGCCAGCAACGCCCGGCCCTGCGTACAGTGGCTTATCGATCAGGGCGTGCTGTTTGATACCCACGTGCAGCCCAACGGTGCAGAGGGTTACCACCTGACCCGCGAGGGCGGCCACAGCCACCGTCGGATCCTGCACGCCGCTGATGCCACCGGCAAAGCGGTCGAGACGACGCTGGTAAGCCAGGCGCTGAGCCATCCCAATATTCGCGTGCTGGAGCGCTGCAACGCTGTAGACCTGATTATCTCCGACAAAATTGGCCTCTCCGGCCCGCGTCGGGCGGTTGGCGCATGGGTGTGGAACCGCAATCGCGAGGCGGTTGAGACCTGCCGGGCGAAAGCGGTCGTGCTGGCCACCGGCGGTGCGTCAAAGGTCTATCAGTACACCACTAACCCGGATATCGCTTCCGGAGACGGTATCGCCATGGCGTGGCGAGCAGGCTGCCGGGTGGCCAACCTCGAATTCAACCAGTTTCACCCCACCGCCCTCTTCCACCCGCAGGCGCGTAACTTCCTGCTTACCGAGGCCCTGCGCGGGGAAGGTGCCTATCTTAAGCGCCCTGACGGCACGCGATTTATGCCCGACTTCGATTCCCGGGGCGAGCTGGCTCCGCGTGACATCGTGGCCAGAGCTATCGACCATGAGATGAAGCGTCTTGGGGCGGACTGCATGTACCTGGATATCAGCCATAAGCCAGAGGCCTTTATCCGCCAGCACTTCCCCATGATTTATGAGAAGCTGCTTGGTTTGGGTATCGATCTCACTAAAGAGCCGGTGCCTATCGTACCGGCGGCACACTATACCTGTGGCGGCGTGATGGTGGATGACGCGGGCCGTACCGACGTGGACGGGCTGTATGCCATCGGCGAGGTGAGCTATACCGGCCTGCACGGCGCGAACCGTATGGCATCGAACTCTCTTCTGGAGTGTCTGGTCTACGGTTGGTCAGCTGCAGAGGATATTACCGGGCGGCTTTCTGCTGTGTCAGAGGTCGCGACGCTCCCGGCGTGGGACGAGAGCCAGGTTGAGGATCCGGATGAGCGAGTCATCATTCAGCATAACTGGCACGAGCTGCGCCTGCTGATGTGGGATTACGTCGGGATCGTGCGCACCAGCAAACGGCTGGAGCGCGCGCTACGGCGGATCCAGATGTTGCAGCAGGAGATCGACGAGTACTACGCTCACTTCCGCGTCTCTAACAATCTGCTGGAGCTGCGTAATCTGGTGCAGGTGGCGGAGCTGATTGTCCGCTGCGCCATGGCGCGTAAGGAGAGCCGAGGATTGCACTACACGCTTGATTACCCGGCGCTGCTGCCAGACGCCGGGCCATCGATACTTGTCCCGCGCACCTACATAAAGAGATAGAACGCCTGGGTCAGCGCCGTATAGTCTTCTGAATAGCGCTGATCCGCGCCACGGATGGTCATGCGATCGCTAAAGCACTCCCCCTGGGTTGGGGAGAAAGCCAGCAGGACGCGGTGCGGCAGACGGCTTTCGTTATCGGCAACGTCGGTGCGCAGGCGCAAATGCCAGCCCGTCTCCAGCGCCTTTTGCGTAAAGCCATTTCCCAGCGCCTCCGGCAGCACCACGCATAAAAAACCCTCTTCCGTGATGCACTCGGCGGCGCAGGCCAGCAGCGTACCGTGATCCAGAGAGACGGTATAGCGCGCCTGCTCCCGCTGCGGCGTGCCGCACTCGACCCCTTTTTCATAATAAGGCGGGTTGCTGACGATCAGATCGTAGCGGCGGGTGCAGGTGTTGACCCACTCCTGAATGTCAGCAGAGTGGATCTGAAGGCGATCCGACCACGGCGACTCGCTCACGTTCTCCTGCGCCTGTTGAGCGGCATCGGCGTCCAGCTCTACGGCATCAATACTTACTGTCTCACCGGTACGCTGGGCCAGCATCAACGCCAGCAAGCCGCTGCCAGTGCCGATATCGAGGATACGCTTAACCCCGGCAACCGGCGACCATGCCCCGAGAAGGATACCGTCAGTACCCACCTTCATGGCACATCTGTCATGGGCAATAAAAAACTGTTTAAAGGTGAATCCATTACGACGCAGCTGCGCTTTGCTGTGGGGCATTCTTAACAATCCAACTAACGAAACCGGTGTAGAATAGGGGAAAGCCGCCAGGCGGGAAAGCGTTATCCACACAAAGAGATGAAGATTGCAGCCATAACGATTATAATCAGCGCCCCACACTGAGGTAGAACATGACTGTAACGACTTTTTCCGAACTCGAACTCGATGAAAGCCTGCTGGACGCGCTCCAGAGTAAAGGCTTCACACGCCCAACTGCCATTCAGGCGGCTGCTATTCCGCCTGCGCTGGAGGGCCGAGATGTACTCGGTTCCGCGCCTACCGGCACGGGTAAAACGGCAGCGTATCTGCTGCCTGCGTTGCAGCACCTGATCGATTTTCCACGTAAGAAATCCGGACCGCCGCGTATTCTTATCCTGACGCCTACCCGCGAGCTGGCAACGCAGGTGGCCGAGCACGCCCGTGAGCTGTCGGTAAATACCCATCTGGATATCGCCACCATCACCGGCGGCGTAGCCTATATGAACCACGCCGAAGTGTTCAGCGAAAACCAGGATATCGTGGTCGCCACGACCGGCCGCCTTATGCAGTACATCAAAGAAGAGAACTTTGACTGCCGCGCCGTAGAGACGCTGATCCTCGATGAAGCAGACCGCATGCTGGAGCTGGGTTTCGCCCAGGATATCGAGCACATCGCCGGGGAGACACGCTGGCGTAAGCAGACCATGCTCTTCTCCGCCACGCTGGAAGGCAACGCCGTGAAGGACTTTGCCGAGCGGCTGCTGGAAGATCCGGTCGAGGTCTCTGCGACACCGTCTACCCGCGAGCGTAAAAAGATCCACCAGTGGTACTACCGCGCGGATGACTTTGCACATAAGACCGCCCTGCTAAAGCACCTGCTGACCCAGGACGATGCGACCCGCACCATCGTGTTTGTTCGTAAGCGCGAGCGCGTGCATGAGCTGGCAGAGCTGCTGCGTAACGCCGGTATTAACAACTGCTATCTTGAAGGCGAGATGGCCCAGGTGAAGCGTACCGAAGGTATCAAACGTCTGACCGAAGGCCGGGTAAATGTGCTGATCGCCACCGACGTTGCCGCGCGTGGGATCGATATTCCAGACGTGAGCCACGTGATTAACTTCGATATGCCGCGCAGCGGCGATATCTACCTGCACCGTATTGGCCGTACCGGCCGCGCCGGGCGCAAAGGTACCGCCATTTCGCTGGTCGAGGCCCACGATTACCTGCTGCTGCAGAAAATTGGCCGCTACGTTGATGAGCCGCTAAAAGCCCGTGTGATTGACGAGCTGCGCCCCACCACCCGTGCGCCGAGCGAGAAGATGACGGGTAAACCGTCGAAGAAGGCGCTGGCCAAGCGCGCCGAAAAGAAAGAGAAAGAGAAAGAGAAGCCGCGCGTGAAGCTGCGTCATCGCGATGCTAAAAACGTGGGTAAGCGTCGTAAGCCGAGCGGCTCTCAAGAGTCCTCAAACGAGTAATAAAAAAGCCGGGTTCGCTACCCGGCTTTTTTTATGCAGGCCTGTTACAGGCTTTCAGTAAAGGTACGGGCGATAACGTCGCGCTGCTGCTCTGGGGTCAGGGAGTTAAAGCGTACCGCATAGCCTGACACGCGGATGGTCAGCTGCGGATATTTTTCCGGGTGCTCAACCGCATCCATCAGGGTTTCACGACGCAGCACGTTAACGTTCAGGTGCTGGCCGCCTTCAACGCGAACCTGCGGCTGAACTTCCATCGGCACTTCGCGATACTCGATGCTGCCCAGCTGGTCAATCGCCACCACGTCATCTTCGGCAAAACCGGCTTTAGCACATACACAACGTGCTTCCCCTTTTTCGCTGTCGAGCAACCAGAAAGAGTTCAACAGATCGTCGTTTGCTGCTTTGGTGATTTGGATACCTGTAATCATATGATGCCTCCCGGGCGTCTTAAATTATTGTGTCGGCCATATCCCGGCCAATTGGTAAAACCATTGTTGCCTGAGTGTATATATACCAGCCAAATAGGGGTCATTCCTTGACCTACATCAATAAAAACCACACCACAAAGAGGGTCATGATGGGAAATACTTGTTTTATATCAAGTTATGCCGCGTGAATCTCTAAAAATATTTTGTGGTTTCTCAAATTTTTTTAAGTCTGAGCCCACGTTTATGCCCACATATTTTATTCCGTGAAGAGAAGCGGTTAAGCTTAGGATCACTAAAAGAGGCAGGAGACCGGAATGACCACTTCGCAAACATGGCACGACGTGCTGGCTGAAGAGAAAAAGCAGCCCTACTTTACTAATACGCTTAACGCAGTAGCCGCCGAACGCGAGGCTGGCGTGACGGTTTACCCGCCACAGAAGGATGTGTTCAACGCCTTTCGCTTCACCGAGCTGGGGGATGTGAAGGTGGTGATCCTCGGTCAGGATCCCTATCACGGGCCGGGACAGGCACACGGCCTGGCCTTCTCCGTCCGCCCCGGCGTCGCTACGCCCCCGTCGCTGCTCAATATGTACAAAGAGCTGGAGAGCTCAATTCCGGGATTTACCCGGCCGACGCACGGCTATCTGGAGAGCTGGGCGCGTCAGGGCGTGCTGCTGCTCAACACGGTGCTGACCGTGCGTGCGGGCCAGGCGCACTCTCATGCCAGCCTCGGCTGGGAGACCTTTACCGATAAGGTGATTGCCCTGATTAATGAGCACCGTGAAAACGTCGTGTTTTTACTGTGGGGATCTCACGCGCAGAAGAAAGGGGCGATTATTGACGGCCAGCGCCACCATATCCTGAAAGCGCCTCACCCTTCACCGCTATCGGCGCACCGGGGATTTTTTGGCTGTCACCATTTTGTCCTGGCTAATGAGTGGCTGGAGCAGCACGGCGAGAAGCCGATTGACTGGATGCCGGTTCTGCCGGCAGAGAGCGAATAGCGAAGGGATTGGGCCCGGCGGCGCGATGCCTGCCGGGCCTAAAAAGCGTTACACTTTGTTCTGACGCCACCACTCGGCGAGCAGAACGCCGGTCGCCACGGAGACGTTAAGGCTTTCAACGTTGCCGGTGCCCGGAATAGCAAGACTCAGATCGGCGCTGGCCAGCGCCGCATCGGAGAGACCGTCACGCTCCTGGCCTAACACCAGCACCATCTTCTTCGGCATCTCGGCCTGATAAAGCGGCGTACCTTCATGGCTGGAGGTGGTTACAATGGTGTAGCCCGCTTTGCGGAAGGCATCCAGCGCATCAAGCACGCTGTCACCGGTGATCGCCTGCACGTGCTCGGCCCCGCCCTCAGCGGTACGTACCGCTGCGCCAGACTCGATAATTCCCGCGTCCTGCAGCACCACCCCTTTCACACCGAAGTGCGCGCAGCTACGCATCATCGCGCCGAGGTTGTGCGGGTTACCCACGTCCTCCAGCGCCAGGACGCAATCCTGCTCGCCCGCCTGGCTCACCCACTGCTGCACGGAGATACCGCTACGCTTTTTGATAATAAAGCAGACGCCACCGTGGTGTTCGGTTCCGGACGCTTTTGCCAGCTCGGCCTCGTCTACCACATGGTAGGCCTTGCGGTTAGCAGCCATCCAGCGCAGCGCCTCTTTGAAGCGCGGCGTCACGCTCTGGACAAACCAGGCGCGGACGATGCAATTCGGGCGGCTCTGGAACAGCGCCTGACAGGCGTTTTCACCGTAAACGCGTGTCTCTTCAGCGCGCTGGCGACGGATCACTTCAGGATCGATAACCGGCTTGCCGCTGGCTGCCTCCTCCTCGTCCCTTACCGATTCGCTAACAGGCGGGCGGGAGACGGTGCGCCACGGCGATCCGCCGTCACGCTCGTTATCACGGTCACGATCGCGACCAAAAGGTTTTCTCTCATCGCGGGCGGGGCGACGGCCACCGTCTGCACGAGACGATCCCGGACGTCCGCCCCCCTTCCCGGTACGCGGGTTATGGGTACGTTTATCAGAATCATCATCACTGCGGACATACATCACTTTGACCTTGCCGCTTTTGTTTTTAAGTTCGTCGTTCATGCTTTTCTCCACCAGCGCTGCGCGAAGCGCGCAGATTACCCGATGTGCAGGCGCATAGCCATTACTTCATTTAAAAGCCTGCGACTATTGTACTCATTGAATAAAACGCGTTGTCGTTTCACACCTGCTCAAAGATAATATGTAACATATTGGAAACATACTCTGTCCCACCGCACTACCCAGAGGTTAGTTATGAATACCGTATGTGCAAGCTGTCAGGCACTGAACCGCATTCCCGATGACCATGCTACCGACGGCGCGAAATGTGGGCGCTGTGGCCACGATCTTTTCGATGGCGACGTGATCAACGCCACTGGCGAGACGCTGGATAAACTCCTGAAAGACGATCTGCCGGTAGTGGTAGATTTCTGGGCACCCTGGTGTGGCCCCTGCCGCAGCTTTGCTCCGATTTTTGAAGACGTTGCCGAAGAGCGCAGCGGCAAAGTGCGCTTTGTAAAGATTAACACCGAAGCCGAACGTGAGCTAAGCGCCCGCTTCCGCATCCGCAGTATTCCAACCATTATGCTTTTCAAAAATGGTGAGGTTGTCGACATGCTAAGCGGCGCGGTGCCGAAAGCACCGTTCGATAGCTGGCTCAACGAATCACTCTGATCTTCCGGGGCGCGCTTGTGCCCCGTTTTCCCCTCTGCCACAATGGCGTTTTTTCTGCGCCACCTCTATGACCGTGACCAATAACGCCGTACTGCAACTTCGGGCGCAACGTCTTGCCCGCGCTACACGCCCTTTTCTCGCCCGGGGTAACCGTATCCGCCGCTGTCAGCGCTGCCTGCTGCCGCTAAAGCAGTGCCTGTGCGCCACGCTGCAGCCCAGCTCTGCCCGCAGCCGCTTCTGTCTGGTGATGTTTGATACCGAACCGATGAAGCCCAGCAATACTGGACGCCTGATTGCCGATATCCTGCCGGATACCGCCGCGTTCCAGTGGTCGCGCACCGAGCCGCCGCAGGCGCTGCTGGATCTGGTCGCCGATCCTGATTACCAGCCGATGGTGGTCTTCCCCGCGGCCTATGCGGGCAGCGAGCGTCAGGTGATCACCACGCCTCCCAGCGGTAAGCCGCCGCTGTTTATTATGCTCGACGGAACCTGGACCGAGGCGCGGAAGATGTTCCGTAAAAGTCCTTATCTCGACAGGCTACCGGTGATCTCTGTCGATCTCTCTCGCGTCTCCGCCTACCGCCTGCGCGAAGCACAGGTTGAGGGGCAGTATTGCACGGCAGAGGTGGCGATCGCCCTGCTCGATCTCGCTGCTGACCAGCATGCCGCTCAGGCGCTAGGGGATCACTTCTCCTGCTTTCGCACCCGCTATCTGGCAGGAAAAACACAGCATAAGGGCAGCGTCACAGCGGATATGGAAGAAAGCGTTTAAAATCATCAGGTCACTCTTTTCTGGAGACCGGTATGAGCCAACGAGGACTGGAAGCGCTGCTGCGCCCTAAGTCGATTGCGGTGATTGGTGCCTCAATGAAGCCGGATCGCGCCGGCTTTTTGATGATGCGTAACCTACTGGCCGGCGGCTTTGCCGGTCCGGTTCTGCCGGTGACCCCGGCCTGGAAGGCCGTGCAGGGAGTGCTGGCCTGGCCGGATGTCGCCAGCCTGCCCTTTACGCCGGATCTCGCCGTGCTCTGCACCCATGCGAAACGCAACCTAAGCCTGCTGGAGGCGCTAGGCCAGAAAGGGTGTAAGACCTGCATTATCCTCTCTGCGCCGCCGGAACAGTATGCCGATCTGCTGGCCTGCGCCAGCCGTTTCCAGATGCGTCTGCTGGGGCCAAACAGCCTCGGTCTGCTCGCACCCTGGCAAGGGCTCAACGCCAGCTTCTCTCCGGTACCGATCGCGCGCGGCAAGCTGGCCTTTATCTCCCAGTCGGCGGCGGTATCCAATACCATTCTTGACTGGGCCCAGCAGCGCGAAATGGGCTTCTCCTACTTTATCGCCCTCGGCGACAGCCTGGATATCGACGTCGATGAGCTTCTGGACTTCCTTGCCCGCGACAGCAAAACCAGCGCTATTCTGCTCTATCTGGAGCACCTGAGCGACGCCCGGCGCTTTGTCTCCGCCGCCCGTAGCGCCTCACGTAATAAGCCTATTCTGGTGATCAAAAGCGGTCGTAGCCCAGCGGCGCAGCGCCTGCTACACGTTAACGCCGGGATGGATCCCGCCTGGGATGCGGCAATTCAGCGCGCAGGTCTGCTGCGAGTGCAGGATACCCATGAGCTTTTCTCCGCCGTTGAGACCCTGAGCCATATGCGCCCGCTGCGCGGAGAGCGCCTGATGATTATCAGCAACGGCGCGGCACCGGCGGCGCTGGCGCTGGACGAGCTCTGGCTGCGCAATGGCAAGCTGGCGACGCTGGGGGAAGAGACCCTCTCCCGCCTGCGTGAAGCGCTGCCGGGATCGGTTGTGGCGGATAACCCGCTGGATCTGCGCGACGATGCCAGCAGCGAGCGCTATATCACCGCGCTTAATATCCTCCTCGACAGTACGGACTATGACGCCCTGCTGGTGATCCACTCCCCCAGCGCCGTAGCGCCCGGCAGTGAAAGCGCGCTGGCCCTGATCGATGCTCTGAAAAAGCATCCACGCGGTAAATATGTCACCGTGCTGACCAACTGGTGCGGGGAGTTCTCTTCTCAGGAGGCCCGCCGCCTGTTTAGCGAAGCGGGGCTGCCAACCTACCGGACGCCGGAGGGGACGATTACCGCCTTTATGCATATGGTGGAGTACCGTCGTAACCAGAAGCAGCTCCGGGAGACGCCTGCCCTGCCCAGCAACCTGACCGCCGATACGGCCGAAGCGCATAAGCTGTTGCAACAGGCTATCGATGAGGGAGCCACCACGCTTGATACGCATGAGGTGCAGCCGGTGCTTCGCGCCTACGGGCTGCAAACGCTTCCCACCTGGATTGCCAGCGACAGCGCCGAGGCGGTACATATTGCCGGGCAAATTGGCTACCCGGTCGCCCTGAAGCTGCGATCCCCGGATATCCCACACAAGTCCGAAGTTCAGGGCGTAATGCTCTATCTGCGCACCGCTGCGGAGGTGCAGCAGGCGGCAGAGGCGATTATCGATCGCGTTAGGATGCGCTGGCCCCAGGCACGGGTGCACGGTTTGCAGGTGCAGAGCATGGCTAACCGCGCCGGTGCCCAGGAGCTGCGGGTGGTGGTAGAGCAGGATCCGGTGTTTGGCCCGCTGATTATGCTGGGCGAAGGTGGCGTAGAGTGGCGAGCGCAGGATCAGGCTGCGGTAGCGCTGCCGCCGTTGAACATGAACCTTGCCCGCTACCTGGTTATTCAGGCCATCAAGAATAAGAAGATCCGCGGACGCAGCGGTCTACAGCCGCTGGATGTGATCGGCCTGAGCCAGTTTCTGGTGCGGGTATCAAACCTGATCGTTGACTGCCCGGAGATCCAGCGGCTGGATATTCACCCGCTGCTGGCCTCCGCCGGGGAGTTTACCGCCCTCGATGTGACGCTGACGCTGGCACCGTTTAGCGGCAGCAGCGAAAGCCGGCTGGCGATACGCCCCTATCCACAGCATCTCGAGGAGAGCGTGACGCTGAAAAACGGCGATGCCTGTCTGTTCCGCCCCATCCTGCCAGAGGATGAACCGGCCCTGCAGCGTTTTATCGCCAGGGTCACAAAAGAGGATCTTTATTATCGTTACTTCAGTGAGATCAACGAATTCACCCATGAGGACTTAGCCAATATGACCCAGATCGACTACGATCGGGAGATGGCGATCGTTGCCGTGCGGCGCACTGACGATGGCGAAGAGATCCTTGGCGTGACGCGGGCGATCTCCGACCCTGACAACGTTGATGCGGAGTTTGCCGTGCTGGTCCGTTCTGACCTTAAGGGGTTAGGTCTGGGGAGACGCCTGCTGGAGAAACTTATTGGCTATACCCGCGATCACGGTCTGATGCGTCTGAATGGTATTACGATGCCTAATAATCGCGGTATGGTTACGCTGGCACGTAAACTCGGCTTTACCGTTGATATCCAGCTAGAGGACGGGATTGTCAGCCTGACGCTTCCTCTTACCAGGCCTGACGCCTCCTGAGTAAGGTACTGGAAATGTTGACCACTTTCGCTGGCTCTGGTGTTATCATTGTCCGCTTATGCGGTCTGCATGCTTCTGTAGATGCCATGTTTCTAGAGATGCATAGTACAGAGACCCTTCAATAAACAGAGAAGATACGCACTGTGATGTTGTCAAAATTTAAGCGTAATAAACATCAACAACACCTTGCTCAACTACCTAAGCTCTCTCAGTCAGTTGATGATGTCACGTTTTACTACGCTCCCGCCGATTTTCGGGAAACGCTGCTAAAACAGATTGCTGGTGCGACACAACGCATCTGTATTATCGCCCTGTATCTTGAGCAGGACGATGGCGGTAAAGACATTATGGCGGCGCTCTATGAAGCGAAACGCCAGCGTCCAGAGCTGGATGTCCGCGTCCTGGTTGACTGGCATCGCGCCCAGCGTGGCCGGATCGGGGCTGCCGCGGCCAATACCAATGCCGACTGGTACTGCCGTCTGGCGCAGGAGAATCCTGGCGTCGATATCGCCGTTTATGGCGTACCCGTGAATACCCGTGAAGCGCTGGGCGTGCTGCACTACAAAGGTTTTATCATTGATGATGCCGTGCTCTATAGCGGTGCCAGCCTGAACGACGTCTATCTGCATCAGCATGAAAAGTATCGCTACGACCGTTACCAGCTGATCCGCAATGCCCGGATGGCAGACATTATGCTGGAGTGGGTCGACCGCAACCTGATTCAGGGGTGTGGCGTTAATCGCCTTGACAGCGACCAGCGGCCTAAAAGCCCGGAAATCAAAAATGATATCCGCCAGTTCCGTCAGGAGCTGCGTGATGCTGGCTACCATTTCCAGGGCGATGCCGATAACGAGCAGCTGGCGGTGACGCCGCTGGTGGGTCTGGGCAAAACCAGCCTGCTTAACAAGACGATCTTCCATCTGATGCCGTGCACCGAGCACAAGCTAACGATCTGCACCCCCTACTTTAACCTGCCGGCGGTGCTGGTACGCAACATCATTCAGCTGCTGCGCGAAGGCAAGAAGGTAGAGATTATCGTCGGGGATAAGACCGCGAACGACTTCTATATCCCGGAAAACGAGCCGTTTAAAATTATCGGTGCGCTGCCCTATCTCTACGAAATTAATCTGCGTCGTTTCCTGAGCCGCCTGCAGTACTATGTGAATACCGATCAGCTCATTGTCCGTCTGTGGAAAGACGCGGATAACAGCTATCACCTGAAAGGAATGTGGGTGGATGACGAGTGGCTGCTGCTGACCGGCAACA